>Ga0207422_1001646_pt1 | contig 40210 bp, 43 predicted proteins | sample MarCyaLeptolynsp_FD_187757 | JGI IMG/M metagenome (GOLD analysis project Ga0207422, IMG submission 187757) | Marine cyanobacterial communities from Panama - species 1 Leptolyngbya sp. (SPAdes) | ecosystem: Environmental > Aquatic > Marine > Unclassified | place: Panama: Panama City | collected... | reverse complement strand
CCCTGAGGCATTCCGCATATGCGGGATTTCAGTGACTGACGCGGGCGGCGACAAGGATGAGTGAAGTTTTCGATATCTACACACTGTTGTTCCTGGTGCTGGCGGTCGTGATCTTTATCCGGCTGCGCGGGGTGCTGGGACGGCGCACGGGCAATGAGCGCCCGCCCTACGATCCTTATACGCGTCCCGATGCCAAACAGGCGGGCACGCCGGAGGGCACGGTGGTGGCGTTGCCGCGCGGCCGCACAGGACAGCCAGGCGGGGAGGCCGGCGGACCGACCCAGGAGGATATCGACGAGCGTCTTGAGCGTTACGCCACCAAGGACAGCCCCCTCGGCAAGTCGCTGACGGCGCTGATCAAGGCCGATCCCAGTTTCGATCCTGGCCACTTCATCGATGGTGCCAAGGGCGCCTACGAGATGATCGTGGGGGCCTTCGCCGACGGCGACGAGAGGACCTTGAAGGACTTGCTCGGCAAGGACGTTCTGGAGGGCTTCACGCGGGCAATCGACGAGCGGGAGCAACGCGGCGAGCATCTTCAGCAGACCCTGGTCGGGATCGACAAGGCCGACATCTTGGAATCTGAGATCAAGGACAAGCAGGCCTTCGTCACACTGAAATTCGTGAGCGAACTGATCTCGGTCACCCGGGACGCGGCGGGCGACGTGGTCGACGGCGATCCCAAGAAGGTGCGCGAGGTGACTGACATCTGGACTTTCGCCCGCGACATCGGATCGCGCAATCCGAACTGGAAGCTCGTCGCCACCGAGGCGGCGAACTAGGTACCTCGTGACCGCTCCGGGCCCGGCAGCAGACCCGTTCGACCGCGACTTTCCACCTCTCTCCTTCGATCACCTTGTTGGGTGGGAGGACGACGACCACCTCGCCGCTTTCCGGGCCTTTCTGAAGTCATGTGAAGCGGACGCCCTAGGCGATTCCAAGACCGGCTCCTTTCCTAGCGACGAGGCGTTGGCGCTCGGCGCCGACATTGATCAGGACAGCGCCCGTGCATTCTTTGAGAGGCACTTCGTGCCGCGATGCCGGTACGATCCTCGGCACCAGGGTTTCGTGACCGGATATTACGAACCGGTGGTGCGCGGCGCGCGCGAGCCGAGCGAACGGTTCTGCGTTCCGGTTTACGGACGGCCCGACGATCTCGTGCCGCTTTCCGATGACCTGTATCGCGCGTCCCACAACGACCGTGTCAGCGCGCGGCGCAATTGCGGCTACGAGCTTGAGGACTACTACACGCGCGCGGAAATCGAGAACGGCGCACTCTCCGGTCGCGGGCTTGAGCTTCTCTATCTCGACGATTGGATCGAGTTGTTCTTCATGCAAGTGCAAGGCTCCGGGCTCGTGGAGTTCGACGACGGAACCCAGATGCGTCTCACCTTTGCAGGCAAGAACGGGCACCCGTACACCTCGATCGCGCGGTTGCTTGTCGACCGGCGCGAGGTCTTGCCAAGGCAAATCGACATGGAGCGGATCAAGGCATGGCTCCGTGCCGATCCGGAGCGGGGCCGCGCGCTGATGCACGAGAACAAGTCCTACGTGTTCTTCCGTGCGCTTGGCGACGAAGAAGGGCGTGATGGACCCCTCGGCGCCAAAGGTGTTCCGCTGACGGCGGGACGGAGCCTGGCCATCGATCCCATCTATGCGCCTCTCGGCTGCCCGATCTATCTGATGGCCGACAACCTCCTGACCGAGACGGGACCCGACTTCGCCCGGCTCATGGTCGCGCAGGACGTTGGCTCGGCCATTCGCGGGCCCGAGCGCGGCGACATCTTCTGGGGCACGGGCGAGGCAGCCGGTACCGCGGCGGGCACGACGCGGAATTTGGCAGTGTTTGTCTTGCTGCTGCCAGCGGCGCAACGCGGCTGAGTTCGCCTTAACGGGATTTGCGTGCTCGCTGCGCTATGGTTCGGCCCATGAGCAAAAAAGACCGCCCGGCGGATGACGACGCAGGCCTTTGGGCGCGGGTAGCCGAGACCGCAAAGCCGCTGAAAAAGAACCGTGCCGCTCGTGTGGGCGCGGCGCCGAAGCGCGCGGCATCGGGCAAGGCGAAAGCGGCGAAGGCAGCCAAGGCGGACGCCAAACTGGGTCTGCCGCCTGCCGGCGCTGGCCGTCCGAGCCATACGCCGGCCAAGGGCGGGCTCGACCGCCAGACGGCACGCAAGCTCGACAAGGGGCGTCTTGCCGTAGAGGCGCGGCTCGATCTTCACGGCATGCGCCAGGGCGACGCCCACGCAGCGCTACGCAAGTTCGTCAAATGGGCGCAAGATAAGGACTACCGCCACGTGCTGATCATCACCGGCAAAGGGTCGCTTCGCGCGGAGTCTCAGAGCTTCTATGACGAAGACGCCCGTGGGGTGCTGCGCCAGGCGGTGCCGCATTGGCTGACCCATGGCGATCTCGCGCCGCTGGTCGTTAGCGTCTCAGAAGCGCCGCGGCGGCTCGGCGGCCAAGGCGCGCTCTATGTGCGCTTGCGGAAGGGAAGACGTTAGCGCTCGGGGCGCCTGTCCCCTAAAGAATGAACTTCGAGAGGTCGGCGTTCTTGGCGAGATCGCCGATGTGGTCGCGCACATAGGCCTCGTCGATTGTGATGGTCTCGCCGGCCTTGTCGCCCGCATCGAAGGAGATGTCGTCAAGAATGCGCTCCATCACCGTCATGAGGCGGCGCGCACCGATATTCTCAACGGAGGTGTTCACCTCCACGGCGATGTCGGCGATGGCGTCGATGGCGTCCTCGGAGAACTCGAGCGTGAGGCCTTCGGTTTCCATCAGCGCCACGTACTGATTGATCAAGCACGCCTTGGGCTCGGTGAGGATGCGGCGGAAATCCTCGCGGGTGAGCGCACGCAGCTCCACGCGGATCGGCAAGCGCCCTTGTAGCTCCGGCAGAAGGTCCGACGGCTTGGCGATGTGAAACGCACCCGACGCGATGAAGAGAATGTGGTCGGTCTTCACCGGCCCATGTTTGGTGCCGACCGTGGTGCCCTCGATGAGCGGCAAGAGATCGCGCTGCACGCCTTCGCGGGACACGTCGGCGCCCGCACGCTCGGCGCGTGCGCAGATCTTGTCGATCTCGTCGAGAAACACGATGCCGTTGTTCTCCACGTTGCGGATGGCCTCTTGCACGATCATGTCGTCGTCGATCAGCTTGTCGGACTCCTCCGCCATGAGGATCTCGAAGCTGTCGCGCACGGAGACGCGGCGGGGCCGCGTGCGCTGCCCGAAGGCCTTACCCAGCATGTCGGAGAGATTGATCATGCCGACTTGGCTGCCGGGCATGCCGGGGATCTCAAAAGACGGCATGGACGGCGCCTCGGAGACTTGGATTTCGATCTCCTTGTCGTCGAGTTCGCTGGAGCGCAAACGCCGGCGGAAGGTCTCCCGGGTGGAATCACTTGCCGTTGAGCCAACAAGGGCATCGATCACCCGCTCCTCGGCGTTGATCTGCGCCTTGGCCTCCACCTCCTTGCGCTTGGCATCGCGCACGAGGCCAATGCCGGCTTCCAAGAGATCGCGAACGATCTGGTCGACGTCGCGGCCCACATAGCCGACCTCGGTGAACTTGGTCGCTTCGACCTTGATGAAGGGCGCGCCTGCGAGCTTCGCTAGGCGCCGGGAGATCTCTGTCTTGCCGACGCCCGTGGGGCCGATCATGAGGATGTTCTTGGGCAACACCTCCTCGCGCATATCGCCTTCGAGTTGCTGGCGGCGCCAGCGGTTCCTGAGCGCTATGGCGACGGCACGCTTGGCGTCGTTCTGACCGATGATGTGGCGGTCGAGCTCCGAGACGATCTCGCGGGGGGAAAATGCAGTCATGAACTCCGGTACCAGTTACTTTTCGGCGTCGAGGATTTCGACGGTCACGTCGTCATTGGTGTAGACGCAAATCTTGGCGGCAATGGCCATGGCCTTGCGGGCGATCGCTTCCGCATCGAGATCGGTGTCGAGCAAAGCGCGGGCGGCGGCGAGCGCATAAGAGCCGCCAGAGCCGATCCCCATCACCGCATCGTCCGGCTCCAGCACGTCGCCGGTGCCTGTGAGAACCAGGCTCTCATCCGGATCGGCCACGATCATCATGGCTTCGAGCCGGCGCAGATAGCGGTCCGTGCGCCAATCCTTGGCAAGTTCCACGCAGGCCCGCTTCAGCTGGTCGGGAAAGCGCTCCAGCTTGGTCTCCAGCCGCTCAAATAGGGTGAAGGCATCCGCCGTGGAGCCGGCGAATCCGGCGATCACCTGGCCGGAGCCCACCCGGCGCACCTTCCGGGCCGAGCCTTTGATGATGGTCTGGCCCAACGAGACCTGACCGTCGCCGGCGATCACCACCGTGCCGCCCTTGCGGACGGTCAGAATCGTGGTGCCATGCCAGCTTTCAGAAGAATTGGGGGCGGAACTCATTGCTGCCAGGCGATATCGGCTTAAGCAGGCCGTTCGTCAAGCGATTGGATGGATTGGGAGGTCCCGCGGCGACAAAGCGCCCCGGCGAAACGTGCCTTTGGTGGCCCTAAGGCACCTTGGACAGGAGGCTTCCCAAGGGCGGGACGCGGAGGTCCACCACGCGCCAGCGGAAGCCGTCGAGCGTCATGATGGCCTGCACTTGCGGTGAGTTGCGCTCGTCCGGGTCCTTGATGTCGAACGTGAACGTGGTCGGACCGGCGAAGAAGGCATAGGTGATGAAGTCGGCGAACGATTTACCCTCTTTCCGGTGCTCCACCACCACGGGATTGTCGAGGATGCCTTCGGGCGTGACCAAGCCGTCAACCGTGCTGTCGACCAGGCCGGGGGCGAACAGCTTCGCCAGGGCCTCTCCAATACCCCCGAGAATCGGCCGTTTTTCGGCCTTTTCGTCGGCCGTGGCCATCACCTGCTCCTTCACCTGAGACTTCAGACCGGCGCGAACCTGCGGAAAATCCACCAGTCTCTCCAGCGAGACCTTGTTGTTGTCGAGGAGGGCGTTGTTGATCCAGTAGAGGGTCAGATACGGGTAGCCGACATAGGCGACGAGCAGAATCAACAGGAGCAGGAACAATCGGCGCATGGGTGTTCCCCCGGGTTGGAGCGGTTTGGCGATAGCACTCTTAGATGACGGGGCGTATAAGCCCGGCTAGAAGGCGCTTTTTTGCCGAGAGCCTTTGCTTAAGGCCTTTCAGGGTATGCTGGCAAACATGCAGAAGCGAAGCAAATCATCGGAGTCCCGGACCGCCACCGTCAAGCGGCGCACCAAGGAGACCAAGATCAGCGCCACGGTCGATCTCGACGGGACGGGCGCCTACGACGTCTCTACGGGCGTGGGCTTCCTCGACCACATGATCGAGCAGCTGGCCCGGCACTCGCTGGTCGATATCGCGCTTGCGGCCGAGGGCGATCTGCATATCGACCAACACCACACGACGGAAGACTCCGGCATCGTGCTGGGCCAGGCTTTCGCCGAGGCCTTGGGCGACAAGGCCGGCATCGTGCGTTATGGCGCTTGCTATCTGCCCATGGACGAGACGCTGACGCGCGTTGCGCTCGACGTGTCGGGCCGCCCCTACCTCGTCTGGAAGGTGGACTTCACGCGCTCAAAGATCGGCGAGATGGACACGGAGCTGTTCCGCGAGTGGTTCCAAGCCTTCGCGCAGAACGCCGGGATCACCCTGCACGTGGAGACCCTCTACAGCGAGAATAGCCACCACATGGCCGAGACCTGCTATAAGGCGCTCGCCCGGGCGCTCCGCCAAGCAATCGCCATCGATCCGCGGCAAAGTGGCCGGGTGCCCTCCACCAAGGGCCAGCTTTAATCGAGCACCATACGCTTTCGCGTAGGGCCCCGCCGCAGAGTGAACCGCCGTGACCGTCTACACCGTTTACGAGCCCCCGGAAGGCGCCGATGACGATACGCTCGCGCGCGCCGACAAGGTGACCTTCGTCAAGGACGGGTTTAATTGGGTGGCGTTCTTCCTGCCGGCGTTCTGGCTACTCTTCCAGCGCATGTGGCTTGAGCTCATCGCCTTCCTTGTGCTCATCGTCGGTGTGCAATGGCTGTTCGGGCCGGGCGAGAGCGGCCGCCAAGTCGCGGGCTGGGTGACGCTGGGAATCACATTGTTGTTCGCCTTCGAGGCAAACGACTTGCGCGGTTGGGCGCTGCGGCGGCGCGGCTACCGTCTGGCCGGAACCGTATCCGGCCGCGGCCGTGAAGCTGCCGAGCGGTCGTTCTTCACTGCGTGGCTGCCCCAGCAAGAGCGTCCCGTGCATCCCTTGGTGCGACGTGGTCAGACCCCGGCCCCGCCGGCCGTGGCGCAACGGTCCGCCGACGCCGACGCGGTCATCGGGTCGTTCCCGCGGGGCTGAGGACTATGCACGTCGCCATCATCGATTACGGCTCGGGCAACCTTCACTCCGCGGCCAAAGCGTTCGAGCGGGCTGCGGACGAGACGGGTACGCCCCTTGCGGTCAAGGTCACGGCAGAACCGGAGGAGGTCTTCGCGGCCGATCGCGTCGTGTTGCCGGGTGTCGGGGCCTTCGCCGATTGCAAGGCGGGCCTGGCAGCGATCCCCGGCATGATCGATGCGCTGGAAGAGACAGTGCTGGAGCGGGGGACGCCCTTTCTCGGCATCTGCGTCGGCCTTCAGCTCATGGCGTCGCGCGGCCTAGAGCACGGGGTGACCCAAGGTCTCGATTGGATCGCCGGCGAGGTGCGGGCGATCGAGCCAAACGAGCCCGCGCTCAAGATCCCCCATATGGGCTGGAACACGCTGCGTCTGGCGCGCGCCCACGCGCTTTTCGACGGTATCCCCACCGGTGAGCAGGGCCTGCACGCCTATTTCGTGCATTCCTATCACTTTGCGCCGGAGGACCGGTCCGACCTGATCGCCACCACCGACTATGGCGGCGCGGTAACCGCGTTCGTGGCGCGCGACAACGTGGCCGGCAGTCAGTTCCACCCGGAGAAGAGCCAGAAGCTTGGGCTTGCGGTGATTGCCAACTTCCTCAAATGGCAGCCATAAGAAAGGCGGCAGCTCGCGCATGATTCTGTTTCCCGCCATCGATCTGAAAGACGGCCAGTGCGTGCGTCTCGTGCAAGGCGAGATGGACCAGGCGACCGTGTTCAACGAGGACCCGGCCGCGCAAGCCAGAGCCTTCGAGGAGCAAGGCTTCGAATGGCTCCACGTGATCGACCTCAACGGTGCGTTCGAGGGCAAGCCCGTGAACGGTGCGGCGGTCGAAGCGATCTTCGCGGCAACGCATCTGCCCATCCAACTCGGCGGCGGCGTTCGCGATCTCGACACGATCGCGATGTGGCTCGACAAAGGCATCGACCGGGTGATCCTCGGCACGGCCGCGGTACGCGATCCTAATCTCGTGCACGAAGGTGCGCGGGACTTTCCCGGCTGCATCGCCGTCGGCATCGATGCGCGCGATGGTAAGGTGGCCATCGAAGGTTGGGCGGAGACATCGGAGATGACCGCGCTCGATCTGGCGCGGCGCTTCGAGGACGCAGGCGTCGCCGCGATCATTCACACGGACATTGCGCGCGATGGCGTGTTGGAGGGACTCAATCTGGAGGCGACGAAGGAGATCGCCGATGCGGTGACCGTGCCGGTGATCGCGTCCGGCGGGCTCGCCTCGCTCGACGATATCAAACGCTTGTTGGACCCCGCGTACGCCAAGCTCGATGGTGCCATCGCCGGCCGCGCCCTCTATGACGGGCGTCTTGATCCGGGCCAGGCGCTGGCGCTGATCGCGGAGCGCTATGGCCACCACGGCGCAACGGGGCAGTATTAGGCGCGAAGAGATGCTGAAGGTCCGCGTCATACCCTGCCTCGATGTGAAGGATGGCCGCGTCGTCAAAGGCGTGAACTTCGTCGATCTGCGCGATGCAGGCGATCCTGTGGAGGCGGCGACGGCCTATGACGAGGCTGGTGCTGACGAGCTCTGCTTTCTCGACATCACCGCGAGCCACGAGAAGCGCGGCACCATTCTCGACATCGTCTGCCGCACGGCGGAGCGCTGCTTCATGCCGCTCACCGTAGGAGGCGGCGTGCGCTCCACCGACGATGTGCGGGCGCTGCTGGAGGCGGGTGCCGACAAGGTCTCTATCAATACGGCCGCGGTGCGCGATCGCGAACTCGTACGCCGGGCGGCGGAGAAGTTCGGCGCGCAGTGCATCGTGGTGGCCATCGACGCCAAACGGGTGGGGGCCAATGGTGTGAGCCCGCGCTTTGAGATCTTCACCCATGGCGGCCGCGAGCCCACGGGACTTGAAGCCATCTCCTATGCGGAGGAGGTGGTGTCGCTCGGTGCCGGCGAGATCCTGTTGACCTCCATGGACCGGGACGGCACCCGCGCGGGCTTCGACATCGATCTGACCCGCGCCATCGCCGATGCCGTGTCCGTGCCCGTGATCGCATCGGGCGGGGTGGGCACCTTGCAGCATCTGGTTGACGGGGTTCGCGAGGGCCATGCATCCGCGGTTCTGGCCGCCTCGATCTTCCATTACGGCGAGCACACGATCGGCGAGGCGAAGCGCTATATGGCGGATGCGGGGCTCCCCATGCGTCTCGATCCTTGAGGGGGCCCGGCCCCACTTAACGCTCCCTCTTTCGGCCTATTCCCACGGTCCCCGCCAGGGTGTAAGAGCCTGGGCTTAAGCGAGGGACGGCATGAGCGACACCGCATTGGAGAGGCTGGCAGCCATCATCAAGGCCCGGCGCGAGGCGCCGGAAGGCGCCTCTGGAGAGACGTCCTACACCAGGAGCCTTCTCGCCGACCCCACCAAGCCCGCCAAAAAGCTCGGTGAGGAGGGGGTCGAGGTGGCCCTTGCCGCGGTCTCTCAGGACAAGACGGCGTTGGTCTCGGAGACTGCGGACCTGCTTTACCACCTGCTCGTGGTGCTGGAGTCCCGCGGGGTGAGGCTTGAGGAGGTCTATGCCGAGCTTGAACGGCGCATGGCCGACGCGGAGGCGAAAAAGCGGAAGGCCGCGCCGGTCTGAGTCCCGACCCTGCGGCCCGCGTCTTGTCATGACCCTTAGCCCGTCCCCCAGCCTTCGCCCGTCCGGTCCCTTCTCGCCTTACTCGACCTATTCGCGTTCGGAATGGGCGCGGCTTCGCGATGACACGCCGCTCACTCTGAACGAAGCAGACCTGGAGAACCTCTCGGGTCTTACGGAGCGGATTTCGACCGACGAGGTGGTCGAGGTCTACCTGCCTTTGAGCCGCCTGCTCAATCTCTATGTGCGATCTTCCCAGGAACTGCACGGCGATACGGAGCACTTCTTGCGCAAAGGCGAGGGGAAGGTCCCGTTCGTCATCGGCCTCGCCGGAAGCGTCGCCGCAGGGAAGAGCACGACCGCCCGCGTGCTGCGGGCGTTGCTGGCCCGCTGGCCAAGCCATCCCGACGTGGCGCTGGTGCCGACCGATGGCTTCTTGTTTCCCAACGCGGTTCTGGAAGCGCGCGGGCTCATGGCCCGCAAGGGGTTCCCCGAGAGCTACGACCTGAAGCGGCTGCTCGACTTCCTGGCGGACGTTAAATCAGGCCGCGCCGCCGTCGAAGCGCCGGTTTACTCGCATCTCATCTACGACGTGTTGGGCCATCAGACGCTCGTGGTCGATCGTCCCGACATCGTTATCGTCGAAGGGCTGAACGTGCTGCAGCCGGCCGAGCTGCCGGAGGACGGCAAGGCCATTCCCTTCGTCTCCGACTTCTTCGATTTCTCCATCTATATCGACGCCACCGAGGCGCTGGTGGAGACGTGGTACGTGGAGCGCTTCTTGCGCTTGCGGCAAACGGCGTTCCGCGATCCCGCGTCCTACTTCCACCGCTACTCCACCTTGTCGGAGAGCGAGGCCCGCGAGACCGCCTTGTCGATCTGGCGGTCGATCAACCTGGTCAATCTGAAAGAGAACATCCTGCCGACACGCCAGCGCGCTGACCTCATACTCCAAAAGGGCGCCGACCACGCGGTGGAGACCGTCGAGATTCGCAAGCTCTAAAAAGTGTGACGCGCCGCTAGTAGCCGTTGGCGTAGAGCTGGTTGGACCCGAGCCCAACGTTCAACCGCAGCATGGTGCGGGAGGCGAAGACGTCGTCGTCGGAGATCCGCGTGGTGCCGCCCGGTCCGGCATAGCTCATCTGCGGAACCGACGAGATGTACTCGTAGTCGGTCCACAGCGACAGGCTGGTGCGATCGCCGAGAGGCATTCGCGTCTCCAAGGAGAGCGTGCCGATAAAGGCAAGTTCGTCGTCTGATTGCGAAAGCCGCGTTGCAGCGGGTCCGGTGAACCGGCCGGAATAGTCGCTGTCGGCATTGTAGAGGCCGGCGGTCGCGTTGAGATAGGTCCGCAGGCCCAAGCGATCCAGCAGCCCGCCCTGGCCCTTGAGCCACTTGCCGACGACCGGAATGAACCCGAAGCTGTACTCACCGCCGATGCCGATATAGCCGCCCGTGTAGGTCGTATCGAGCGTCTCCTTGAGCGTGAAGACGGTGCCGGTCGAGCTGTGGATGTGGCGGTCCTGATCGATCCCCCGCACGTCGAAACCGATAATGAAAAAGTCGTTCCGGTAGACCTCCGGCTTCACCTCCATCGGCGAGCGGCTGCCGAATTTCAGCTCCGCTTGCGCGCCCCAATAGTCGGCGTCGTTGGTGCTCTTGGTGTTGAGCGAGTTGCTGACGAAGGTATTCACGCCTGTCGGGTCGACGACCGTGCAGTTCGCGACGTTGCTGCACCTCACGCGGCGATCCGTCTCGACATTCGACCAGAACCCCTTCACGGACCCTGTCACCATGACGTCGCCCCAGTAGCCAAGCGACGTCTCGATGCCGCCGCCAGCCGAGCCACCGATGTCCCAGAAGTCCTTCTCGGTGTTGTCCTGCCGCCGCCCCTTTCTTCGGGTGAACTGAATCTCGGGGAGCGACAGGAATTGATAGCCGCCGCCGACCCAGATCGTCGTTCCGCCCGACGTGCCGGTGACGAAGTCCTGCGCCGCTGCTGGCGGCACCAGCACGGCAGCGCCCAACAGCGCTACCGCGGCAGCTTTAAGAAAACTCAGCCTGCGTGGTCCCATAGTCCGCCCCAATCATTTCGATCGAGAATAACAGGGGAATCACCCGTGCTGGTACGTATTCCTCAACCGGAAGAGATTTTGGTCTGCGGCGTGACAGTTTGGCCACAACGGCCGAGAGCCATATTTATATTCTAATTCAATAGATTACGCTCTTTGGCCAATTCGGCCAGGTTGACCTCGGGCCGGGCCCCGATATGGGAGATCACCTCTGAGGCGGCGAGACTGCCAAGCCGGCCGCAAGCCTCGAGCGGGAGCCCCCGGGTCAAGCCGAACAGGAAGCCGGAAGCGTATAGGTCCCCGGCGCCGGTGGCGTCCACAACCTTGGCCACCGGATCGGGTGGAACCTCCGTCGTCTCGCCCTCGCCCACGATCACCGAACCGACCTCGGACCGGGTCAGCACCGCGAGCTCGCAATCCTGAAGCGCTTCGTCCGCCGCCTCCTCGAAGGTGTTCATTTCGTAAAGCGTGGTGATTTCTTTCTCGTTTGCGAAGACGATGTCGGCGTCCTCCTTGACGAGGCGCAGAAAGTCGTCGCGGTGGCGGTCGACGCAGAAGGGGTCCGACAGGCTGAGCGCCACTTTGGCGCCCGCCGCCTTGGCGAGCTCTGACGCCTCGCGAAAGGCGGCCTTGGCGGCCTCCTTGTCGAACAGATAGCCCTCAAGATAGACGATCTTCGCCGCGCTGATCATGTCGGCGTCGATATCGGCGGGTGTAAAATCCACGCTCGCTCCGAGGAAGGTGTTCATGGTGCGCTCCCCGTCCGGTGTCACTAAAACGAGGCAGCGCGCGGTGGGCGTGCCATCTTGCCCCGGCTCGGTGGTGTAGGCGATCCCGAGCGAGCGAATGTCGTGGCGAAAGATACCGCCGAACTGGTCGGCAGCAACGCGCCCGATAAAGCCGCACTTGGCCCCGAAGGAGGCGAGACCGGCAATGGAGTTCGCCACCGAGCCGCCGGAACGCTCGATCGCCGGACCCATGGCCTCGTAGAGGCGTCCCGCCTCATCCGCATCGATCAAGCGCATGAAGCCCTTGTCGAGATCGTGCTTGGTGAGAAAGCCTTCGTCGCAACGGGAAATGATGTCGACGATGGCGTTGCCGATACCGACAACGTCGTAGGTTTTGTCAGCCATGTGGTGCAGATGTCCCCCGGTCGTGTTGCGTGCAGCTGGCGGGCGCTGGCGTTGCCGGTCCCGGCCACTATAGTCGCCCTGCCGATTGCCCAGGGACAACGTCATGCTCGCCGCCGCAGGTCAAGCCTTTGAGGAGCTGTTCTCGCCGCCGTTCCGTGCGGTGCTGTTGAAATGCGTCGGTTTCACCCTGGTGCTCTTGGCGGGTCTCATCGTCGCACTGCAGTTAGCCTTCACCTATTTCGTTGTCTGGCCGGATTGGATTGAGACCACGATCCAGTGGCTCGGCGGATTGGCGATGGTCGCCGCCTCGATCTTCCTCATCCCGCCGGTGACCTCGCTCATTGCCGGTCTCTATCTCGACGACATCGCCGAGCTTGTCGAGCGCAACACCTTCCCAGCCGATGCACCCGGCCGCGCGTTGCCTGTGGGCACCTCGGCGCTGCTTGCCGTCAAGTTCTTCTTCGTGGTTCTAGCCGTGAACCTCATCGCGCTGTTTCTGCTGCTGATCCCAGGCGTGAATCTGATCGCCTTCTATGTCGGCAACGGCTATCTGCTCGGCCGGGAGTATTTCGAGCTCGCCGCCATGCGCCATGTGAGCGCGAAGGATGCCAAGCGTTTGCGCAAGGCCAACCGGCTCAAAGTGCTGCTGTGTGGGCTCGTGATCGCCGCCGTCGCTTCGGTGCCGATCCTGAACCTGGTCACGCCTTTGTTCGCGACCGGGTTCATGGTCCGGATGTTCAAGCGCATGGCCGCCAAGGCCGGCCTCCAATCCGTTCCCACGCGGGCCTGATGGCACTCTCTTAGGCGGACGCGCGCGTCTTCGACGCCGATGTCTTGGATATGCGCCTCTTGGACGCAGACGTCTTTGGCGAAGGCGTTTTGGGCGTAAGCGTCTTGGGTTTGAAGATGCAGATATCCTCGATGATGCAGCGCCAGCATTCGGGCTTGCGGGCTTTGCACACATACCGCCCGTGCAGGATCAGCCAGTGATGGCAGTTGTGTTGGTACCGCTCGGGCACCACGCGCGTCAGGGTCTCCTCCACTTTGAGCGGCGTCTTGCCGGGCGCAAGCCCCGTCCGGTTCGATACGCGAAAGATATGAGTGTCGATGGCGATGGTGGGCTCGCCGAAAGCCACGTTGAGAACCACGTTGGCAGTCTTTCGCCCCACGCCGGGGAGCGTCTCCAATGCCTCGCGGGACCGGGGCACCTCGCCGCCATGCTCCTCGATGAGTTTTTGCGATAGCGCGATCACATTCTTCGCCTTGGTGCGGTAAAGGCCGATCGTCTTGATCATCTCGGTGACGCGCTTCTCGCCGAGCGCAACCATTTCCGCAGGTGTACCTGCGAGGGCGAAGAGCGCGGGCGTCGCGCGGTTGACGGAGGCGTCCGTAGCTTGCGCCGACAGCACTACGGCGATCAGCAGCGTGTAGGGATCGGTGTAAGCGAGCTCAGTCTTTGGGTCGGGATCTTCTGCCGCGAAGCGGGCGAACATCTCGTCGATCTGGCGGCGCGTGAGCCTTGATCCTGCTGGCTTCCCGTCGGGATCGGCTTTCGCCCGTTTCTTGGCTTTCACAGATGCTGCCACGGGCCTTTGTCACCACGCGTTTCGTGTACTAGCCTACTTCCTATGGCAGAGCCGTGGCCCCCATCACAAGCCCCATCGCAAGCGTCTGGGGATGAGAGTGCCCACTTTCGCGCCGTGCTGTCGCCGCACCGTTCGCTGGGGCCAAAAGGCTTCGTGGTGTTCATGGTCGCGCTGTGCACGATCTCGTTTGCCACGGGGCTCCTGTTCTTCTTCATCGGGGCCTGGCCCGTTTTGGGCTTCTTCGGCCTCGACGTGCTCTTGGTCTATATCGCCTTCAGGCTGAACTTCCGGGCCTTGCGCGTCTATGAGACCGTAGACTTGAGCCCGCAGACCCTCAAAGTGACCCGCGTCGATCCCAAGGGCCGGGAGCAATCGTGGGACTTCAACCCCTATTGGGTGCGGCTCAATCTGGATGAGCGGGTGGGCCGCACGAGTGAATTGTCGCTCACCAGCCACGGCAAGCGGCTGGTGTTCGGGAGCTTCCTGACCGATCCGGAGCGGGAGGATTTCGCCTCCGCCTTGAAGGCGGCGCTGCGAGAGGCACGCGGCAGCATCGCTTAGGCGGCGAGGTCGGTCTTCTTCACGCTGCCATCGACCGCGAGTCGGTAGATCACTGGCGTGGCGGTGGCCAGCGAGTATTCCTTCACTTCCTCGGGCGACAGGTTATCGAGCTCCATGATGAGCGAGCGCAAGGAGTTGCCGTGCGCGACGACGATGACGTTCTTGCCTTCTTGCAGCTCCGGCACGATCCACCGCTCGAAGAAGGGGCAGACCCGGGCCGCGGTGTCCTTCAGGGATTCGCCTCCCGGGGGCGCGATGTCATAGGAGCGCTGCCAGATCTGCACTTGCTCGGCCCCAAAGCGCTTGCGCGCCTCTTCCTTGTTGATGCCGACGAGTTGGCCGTAGTCGCGCTCGTTTAGGGCAGCGGCCTTGACGGTGGGGAGCTTCCCCTGGCCGAGCTCGCCGAGGATGATGTCCAGCGTGTTGTGGGCCCGCCGTAAGGTGGAGGCGAAGGCGCTGTCGAACCGAAGCCCCTCGTCTTGGAGCAACTGACCGGCCCGATGGGCCTCGGCCACGCCTTCCTCGCTGAGCCCGACGTCCTTCCAGCCGGTGAACATATTGCGGCGGTTCCATTCGCTCTGACCGTGGCGGACTAGAACGAGAACATTCTCCGATTTTCGCGGTGCTTCGCAGGCCTTTTGCAGCATGTTTTTTGGGAATGTGCCTTCGTTTGCGCGGGTCTGTCGTCCTTAAACGTCTGGGGCGGCCGTTCTCGGGACGCCGCCACGATAGAAGAGGAAGGTTAAACTTGGTGGCACCATCGCCTCACTTTTGGGCCACTTTCCGGCGTTGAGACCAAGGTTCTAGGCGGTTGCATAGCGTTTTGCCAACGGTTGGCCGCAGATATCAACGTGATGTCACAAGCCGAGCACATCGGCCATGGAGTAAAGCCCTGGCGGTCTGCCCCGGGCCCACAAGGCGGCCGTCACCGCCCCGCGGGCGAAGATCCCTCTGTCTGATGCGATGTGCGCGAGCTCCAGGCGCTCCCCAGGCCCGGCGAAGATCACCCGGTGCTCGCCGACCACGTCGCCGCCGCGAAGCGCGGCGAAGCCGATATCGCCCTCGCCGCGGGGGCCGGTATCGCCGTCGCGCGTGCGCACGCTCCGCTCGGCGAGGCTGACGCGGCGGCCTTCCGCGGCCGCAGCGCCCAGCATCAGCGAAGTGCCGGAGGGGGCGTCGCGCTTGTGGCGGTGGTGCATCTCCAAGATCTCGATGTCGAACTCCGGCCCTAGGGCCCCGGCCACCTGCGCTGTCAGTGCGGCGAGGAGATTGACGCCGAGGCTCATATTGCCAGCCTTGACCATGGTGGCGTGGCGGGCGGCAGCGTCGAGCTTGACCAAATCGTCTTCGGAAAAGCCAGTCGTGCCGATGACGTGGACCATCCGCGCTTGGGCTGTGAGTTCTGCGAACGCCACCGTGGCCTTGGGGAGGGTGAAGTCGAGCACGCCATCGATATGAGCGAAGAGGGGCAAAGGATCATCGGTCACCGTCACGCCGAGAGGGTCCAGGCCGGCTAGCGTGCCAATGTCTTGGCCGACCGCGGGCGAGCCTTTGGCCTCGACGCCACCGGCCACAGTGCAGCCGGGGGTCTCGGCGAGCGCGCGAGTCAGGGCCTGGCCCATGCGCCCGGCCGCACCCAAAACGGCGATCCTCATGTCACTCATGCTGCCCCGGCCCGTTTCTCGCGGTTCTGACGCCCATCGCCGCTGGTTGGAGCGGCGGTTCGGTGCTGTTCCCGCGCCGTTCTATGACGGCGTGGGGCCGGTCACAAGGGTTGCTGCGGTCACAGGCCTCCGGATCGCGCCGCCTCGGCGGCACACGGATCTCAGGCCACGAGGGGCCGGTCGAGCGAAGACCGAATGTCGAGGGGAGTGTCTTCCGCCTTCTCGTCGGGAATTTCCATCTCGGGGCGGCCGTAATAGTAGCCTTGCACCTGATCGCAGCCCCACTTCTTCAGCATGGCGGCCTGGCTCTCGGTCTCAACGCCCTCCGCGGTGATGGCCACGTGCAAGGATTGGCCAAGTCCCACGATGCTCGACACGATGGCACTGGTTTGCGGGCTCGTGCCCAAGGTGTCGATGAAGGAACGATCGATCTTGATCTTCTTGACCGGCAGTCGCGTGAGGTAAGAAAGGCTCGAATAGCCCGTGCCGAAATCGTCCATGGCGATGGCGACGCCGAGTTGATCGAGCTTGGTCAGCGTCTCGATGACGGCCTCGGTGTTCTGCAGCACGATCCGTTCCGTGATCTCCAACTCGAGCCGGCTGGGCTCCAGCCCAGTCTCGGTGAGCACGCGGTGCACGAGCGCATAGACATCTTGGGTCTTGAACTGCGCCGGCGAGAGATTGACGGCAAGCTTGGTATCGAGCGGCCAGGTGGTGGCGTAGGCGCAAGCCGACTTCAGGATCCACTCGCCGAGCGGCACGATAAGACCGGTCTCCTCCGCGATAGGCAGGAACACCGAAGGCGCGATTTCGCCTTCAGAGGGATGCCACCAACGCACGAGCGCCTCGTAGCCGGTGAGGCGGCCGTCTTCGAGACCGAACTGGGGCTGGTAGTCGAGATAGAGCTGGTTCTTGCGCAGCGCATTGCGCAGGTCATTCTCTAGACGGCGGCGTTTCTGGAGCGCGGCATCCATTGCCGGCTCAAAGAAGCGGAACGTGTTGCGGCCGTCGTCCTTGGCGCGATAGAGCGCCAGATCGGCGTTCTTCATCAGCACATCGACAGGCTCGTTCTTCAGAGGCCCGAGCGCGATGCCGACGCTGGCCGATGTCGTGATCTCATGCCCGTTCACGTCGTAGCCGGCGCCCAGGGCGCTACAGACGCGCCGCGCGAGGCGCATGGCGTCTTCAGGCGCCTCGATCTCCTCGGCGACGATTGCGAACTCGTCGCCGCCAAGACGACCGACCAGGTCCACCTCGCGCACGTTCTCCTTCAGCCGCGCGGCGACCTCTTCTAGAAGCGCGTCGCCCGTGGCGTGGCCGAGCGTGTCGTTGACGTCCTTGAAGCGGTCCAGGTCCAAACAAAAGACCGCCATCTGCGTGCCGTGGCGCTTGGCGCGCGACACAGCCCGCTCCAGGTGCTGATGAAACTGAAGGCGATTGGGCAGGCCCGTCAGCGAATCGTGCATGGCGAGGAAGTGGATCTTGTCCTCCGCGTTCCAGCGCTCGCGAATCCGCCGCGAGGCGATAGCCGCGGGCACCGAGAAGCCCATGACGATGAGAAGGCTCGTTGTCAGCGTAACCACCGTGAGGGCGACGCTGGTGAGCGATGCGGCCGCCGTCTGATCCACAGTGAAGGCATAGACGTGCGATAGAGTGCCGTCTTTCATCACCGGAACCAACGCCAAGCGGACATCGCCGTCGCCCGCAAGGTCCACGAGCTCGACGGTCCGGTTTCGGTCGGCTTCGGCGAGCGCCGCCTTGACGTCGACTTGGTCGAGCACGGCCGAAAGGTCTTTAGGCGAGAGCGTGCCCCCGACTGCGAGCGTCTGGCCCGCCGGTCCGAGCACGGCGACGCCGTCTTGTTGGCTGACGAACTCTCCGTGATTGTCGTCCATGCCATCGAGCAGCCAACCGCGCGTCAGATGATTGACGCCATTGATCAGCGTGCCGCCGTCGATCTGAAAGCTCGAATAAGCGGGCAGGCTCGGGGCCGCGCTGGAGCTGTCACCTACGATATCCCGCAGTGCGGTGGGGTTCAGGACGGTTAGCTTGCCCACGTCTTGGGTGCGGGAATCACGCAAACGTTCGTCGAGCTCGGCGGCCCAAGTCAGCGCGGCATCTTGCGCATCGCGTTGAAGGACGTAGTTGATCGTCGATTGGCCTGACAGCACACCGGCAAGAACGGTGAACAACCCCAAGATCACCAAGCCGGCCATGATAAGCCGGTCGCGCGCGCCAAAGTCTGCCATTGCCATTTTTTCCTGTGCCCACAAGTAGAACTTTGCAACCGTAGAAAAAGGTCGTTAAGGCACGACCAACGCGAGCGGTTAACACCCCCTTAAGCGCGGTGGCGGCGGTGGGCGGGTGTCCGTCGCGAAGGTGGCGCTTTTCGGCCCTTTCGTTCGCGGCTTTCAACTAAGACTCGATCCTTAAAGCAGGTTCAACCGGGACGGTGAACATGCCGTTAAGTGTCTATGTTTTGGGCAGTGTGAAGTTTGGTTGCTCAGCCCGGCGCTTTGGCAGCGGGCCTTAGGCCCATGCGAAGGCGACCTTGCGCACCGTCATGTCACCGAAGCTCTCCGCGCCTTCGGCGATGGGCTTGCCCCCCAAGCTCAGGTAGAAGCCGCAGGCGGCCTCGTTGTCGGCCAGGGCCCACACCAGCAGCCCTTTTAGGCGCAGCTCACCGAGCCGCTGCCGGGCTCCGGCAAAGAGCTTCTGGCCAAGGCCGAGACCCTGATAGGTCGGGTGCATATAGAGTTCGAAGATCTCGCCGCGGAACGGCAGGTTCCCCAAGCGGCACCGGCCAAAGGTCACGTAGCCTGCCGCCTCACCGCGAAAGTCGAGCACGAGCAAGGGCGCGCGCTTGCCTGCGGCGTTCTGCCACCAGCGCAAACCGCGACGCGCGATCATGCGCTCCAACGACAGATGAGGAATGATGCCCTGATAGGCTCCGCGCCAAGCTTCCTCGTACGTGGCGGCCAGTGCGGTCGCGTCCTTTGGCCGCGCGGGCCTGATATGGGCGACGTCGACGGACATGATTTGAGAGCCTAACGCACGTTTCGTGCGCCGGGCAAAGGGGAGGTTGGCGTTATCCAGCCTTCTGTTGCGCTCAGGCAACTTGCTCGGCGCGCTGGCGCTCGGCCTTCTTGCGGTCGTTCGGATCGAGGTGGCGTTTGCGCAGGCGAATCGATTGCGGCGTGACCTCCACCAGCTCGTCGTCCTCGATATAGGCGAGCGCCCGCTCCAGCGCCATGCGCAGCGGTGGCGTCAGACGAACCGCCTCGTCCTTCGACGTGGTGCGGATGTTGGTGAGCTTCTTGCCTTTCAGAACGTTCACCTCAAGGTCGTTGCCGCGCGTGTGCTCGCCGACGATCATGCCTTGATAAACGCGCGCACCGGGATCGATCATCATCGCGCCGCGGTCCTCGAGATTCCACAGGGCATAGGCCACCGCCTCACCCTGGTCGGTGGAGATGAGAACGCCGTTGCGGCGGCCTTGGATCGGGCCCTTGTGCGCAGCGTAGCCGTGGAACAGACGGTTCATGATCGCCGTGCCGCGGGTGTCGGTGAGAAGCTCGCCCTGATAGCCGATGAGACCGCGGGTGGGCGCGTGAAACACCAGGCGCTGCCGACCGCCGCCCGACGGCTTCATCTCGATGAGGTCAGCCTTGCGCTCGGAGAGCTTCTGCACCACGGCGCCTGAGTGCTCCTCATCGAGATCGATGACAACCTCCTCGATGGGCTCGAGGAGACGTCCGTCGTCGCTGCGTGTGAGAAGCACCTTGGGCCGCGACACCGACAGCTCGAAGCCCTCGCGGCGCATGGTCTCGATGAGAATTCCCAGCTGCAGCTCGCCCCGGCCGGCAACCTCCATGGAGTCGCGCTCCTCCGATTCGGCGACCCGGAGCGCGACGTTGCCCTCCGCCTCGCGCAGAAGACGGTCGCGGATCATGCGGCCCGTCACCTTGGAGCCCTCCGTGCCGGCCAGCGGCGAATCGTTGACCCGGAAGGTCATGGAGAGCGTCGGGGGATCGATCGGCTGGGCGGCGAGCGGGGCCTCGACGTCGGGCGCGCAAATCGTGTGGGCGACCGTGGCGTTCGGCAGTCCGGCGATGGAGACGATGTCGCCGGCCGAGGCCTCGTCCAGGCCAACGCGCTCCAGTCCGCGGAAGGCCAGCACCTTGGACACGCGCCCCTGCTCGACCAGCTGTCCGTCATGGCCGAGCACCTTCACCATTTCATTCGGCTTGACCGTTCCGGCGGTGATACGGCCCGTGACGATCCGCCCCAGATAGGGGTTGGACTCCAAGATGGTGCCGAGCATCCGGAAGGCGCCCTCCTCGATGGCGGGCGCTGCCACGTGCCGCAGCACCAACTCGAACAAGGGCTGCATGCCCTGGTCCTTGGGGCCGTCCGGGCTATCGGCGACCCAACCCTCTTTGGCCGAGCCGTAGAGGACCGGAAAGTCGAGCTGTTCGTCCGTGGCGTCGAGGGCGGCGAACAGGTCGAACACCTCATTCAGCACCTCGTTGGGCCGGGCATCGGCACGGTCGACCTTGTTGATCACGACGATGGGCTTCAGGCCCATCTTGAGGGCCTTGGACACCACGAATTTCGTCTGCGGCAGTGGGCCTTCCGCCGCATCCACAAGCACGAGCGCGCCGTCCACCATGTTGAGGATGCGCTCCACCTCGCCGCCGAAATCGGCGTGCCCGGGCGTGTCGACGATGTTGATGCGCGTCTCGCCCCAGATCACCGACGTCACCTTGGCAAGGATGGTGATGCCGCGCTCGCGCTCCAGGTCGTTGGAGTCCATGGCGCGCTCGTCCACGCGTTGGTTGTCGCGCACGGCGCCGGATTGCTGAAGCAGGCGGTCGACCAAGGTCGTCTTGCCGTGATCGACGTGAGCGATGATCGCGATATTTCGGAGCTTCATGTCTGTTGGGGTCTTTCGGCCGCGGGCGCGAAGCTTCGCGGCAGCATCAGGTGTTGCGGCGCAATATAGGGATTCCCGCTACGATCGCAATGCGACAGAGGCCGCCGCGTCGGCCTTAAGGGGTGCGGCCCCAGGGACCAGGTTGAGAGCCACCGGGCTTAGAGCGGGAGGCCGCATCGGGCCGGGCGGAATGGACCATCATCAACTCGCTCAGGTTCTCGACCGTGAGCAGGCCAATGAGCTTGCCGCCAGCATCGGTCACGCCCATGACTTGGCGCCCGGTCTCGCTAAGCATCCGCAGCGCTGCGTCCAACTTGTCGTTGGGGGCAACGGTTGGGACGTCCGCGTCCATGACCTCAAGGACTGGCGCATCGGGACCGAGGGTCTTCAACGCTTTGATCATGGCATCGCGCGTCAGGATACCGCGCAAGTGTCCGCTGCCGTCGACGACGGGAAACTCCGTCTGGGTGGTGCGGATCAGAGCATCGGCCCCATCGCTGACCGTCGCCGGCGTGGGCAGCGACTCAAACGAGGTGATCATCGCGTCCGAAACACGTGCGCCTTGCGTGGCGGCACGAAGCTGCGCGTGCGTCGCCTCGCCAGACGCTGCGAGAAAGATAAAGACCGCGATGATGAGCAGCATGGGATTGTAGAAGAGGCCGAGAACGCCAAAGACGACGGCGAACCCCTGACCGATGGTCGCGGCCATCTCTGTGGCGCGGGCATTGCCCCAGCGCATGGCGAGCAGCGCGCGCAGCACGCGGCCGCCATCCATAGGGAAGGCTGGGATCATGTTGAACACGACCAGAATGATATTGGCGCCGGCGATCTTGACGGCGAGTGATATGGCGGGATCCTCGATCTTGGCCAGATTCTCCAAATCGAGATGCGGCCACAGAAACAACAGGAGGACCGCGGCGATGGCGACATTCACCGCCGGGCCCGCCACGGCCACGATCAGTTCCTCGACGGGTTTGTCCGGCATGCGCTCCATGCTGGCGATGCCGCCAAAGGGCCATAGCGTCACGTCGCGGGTTCTCACGCCGTAGCGGCGGGCGGCGAAGACATGGCCAAGCTCATGCAACAGCACGCAAAGGAAGATGAGCACGATGAAGATCGTGCCCTGCCAGGCCGCCTCTGCCCCACCCTGGCGGTAATAGACCATGCCGAGCCAAGCCAGGAACAGCAGGAAGGTGATGTGGATCCTGATCGGGGTGCCCGCGATCGATCCAAGACTGAGGGACCAGCGCATGATTTGCATATAAGCACTGGGGAGGCTCCGAAGAAGCGGCCGACCGACCTAGCGCAGCGATGTCCGATTGCGGTTGTTTTGGCTAGTTGAGCGGGACGTTCAGCCAGACCTTACCGGTGACGGCGTTGTAGCCGTTGGACCCGATGCCGTCGTAGGCGGCGGCACCGCGGAATGAGATGCCCTTGGGCAGCTGAACGAGGGCGCCACCCTCAAGCCGGCCTGTGAAATCGTCCGGCGTGAAGAAGGCGTTGTTCACGAACAGCCTGCTGCTGCCTTCAAAGTTCCAAACGCCGAAGAGCGCGACGTGTGGCTCGATGAGCGTCCCGTCCGCCAAGAGCCAGCGATAGCCGAACTCTGGTCCGAATTCGATCCGGCCGAGCGAGACGTCTTGGCCTGTGATGCGGAAGCCGAGAGAGTCCGTATGAGCGTCCTGGCTTTCCTCGCCATACTTGATCAAAGCGCTCGGCGTCAGGCGCCAATTGCCCGACGTCCAATTGCCTGTGAGGCGCGCCATTGCCAGCCAGCGATCGCTATCGAAGTCGTCAGTGAAGGTCCCGATCGGGCTCACGCTATTGTCGGCGCTTCCCCATGCGGCGCGCGAATCGAAGAATAGATTCTCGCTCAAGCGCCCACTGATATAGGGCCCGACCATCCAGCCTTCGCCTTCGGCCTTGCTGCCATCGGCTCTTGTGGTCTCGTCCACCCAGTCGAACTGGCCCAACACACCGACGATCCAGTTGTTGTTGAGCGCATAATCCGCGCCGACATACAGAATATCGAAATTGCCGTCCGTCCCGCCGGTGTCGTCGTAGCTGGCGAAGTGGCCTTCGGTCCAAATATCGACGCCGCGATAGGGGGCCGGCCCGGGCCGTTCATAAAGCGCGGGACTACCCAACGTCATGGCGTTCTCGTCGATGGCGGGCTCTGCGCTTGCCACGGCCTGGCGCATTTGGCTGAGGCTCGTGGAGAAGGCGATGCGGTTGCCCTGTCCGGAGGAGGCGATGCTAAACGGCGGTGTGTTGCCATTCGTGTCGCCGCCCCAGAGCGAGCCGGGAAAGCGGCGGATGAAGCGGGGACGATCCGGCTCGTCGTCAAGGATGGCGACGAGGCGGTGGTACATGAAGCGCTCGATCACCGCGCGGGTCTGCCGACGCGGATCAAAGGCTTCGTCTGGCGGATCGAACGTCACGGTGGCTTGTGCCGTCCGAAGAACGGGCGCGCCATCCGGCTCACCAAAGGCTGTTGCCGTATTCGTCACGCTGCCGGCGCTGATGTCGCCTGCCGTGATTGTGTACTCGCCCGTGCAAGTGATCGACTCGCCGGGGAAGAAGGACGTTGCCGGACAACTGACGACGGGTACCCGGTCGTCAGTGATGGCGATGTTGGCGAGCTGCTCGCCACCGGTGTTGACGAGTTCGTAGGTGTAGGAGATGACATCGCCGACCTCCGAATAGGTCGTCGGATTGGCCGTCTTGGTGAGAGTCATGTCGGGAGGCGCTTGGGCTGCGGCGCGATCAAGCGGCGCAAAGAACGCAGCAAACAGCGTTGCCCCAAAGAAGAGGATGCTCAGCGCGCGGCGCCAACACTGACTAGGGCTAGACTGACTAGAGCTAGCGCCGGGCGCGCCTATGTCTGTGCGCCTTGGCTCTCTGTTCAACGCCCACCGCGAGCCGTTGCCCGGCCCGTCCCCTGATGTGAATCAGAGAGTAACAGTCCGACGGCACAGCGCGGCGCGGACAATAGCGGAGGAAGTCAAATTGCAACCACCTGTGGCAGATTTGTCACAGGCTGTGACAGCACTTGTACGAAAATGTACGGCTTCCTGACCCTTCGCGCTTCCTGATGCATGGGCGTTTATCCACAACCGACCTGGTGCAGCGGTGTCCGATCGCGGCTGCTTGGCTAGTTGAGGGGGACGTTCAGCCAGACTTTGCCCGTGACGGCGTCGTAGTCGCTGGACCCGATGCCGTCATAGGCCGCCGCGCCACGGACCGACCAGCCCTTCGGCGTGTAGATCAGCGCGCCGCCCTCCAGCCGCCCGGTGAAGTCGTCCGGGCTGACCACCGTCGTGCCGACCAGATAATTCCCTGAGTCCTCGAAGTTCCAGACGCCGACAATGGACAGATGCGGCTCTACGACGGTGCCATCGGCAAGCTCCCACCGGTAACCGAACTCGGGACCAAACTCGATCAGCCCGAGCCTTGCGTCTTGGCCGCGAATGCGGAACCCGCCGGAGTCGGTGTAGGCGTCCTGCTCGTCCTCGCCGTATTTCACCGAAACGCTTGGCGTCAGTCGCCAATCTCCGGACGTCCAATTGCCGGTGAGGCGCGCGGTGGTGAGCCACCGGTCCGTGTCGAAACTATCGGTATAGGTTCCGAACGGGCTGACGCTGTTGTCGGATGAGCCCCAGGCGGCCCGCCAGTCGAAGAACAGGTGCTCATCGAGGCGGCCACTCACATAAGGCCCGACCATCCAGCCATCGCCTTCGGCTCGGCTGCCATCGACCCGCGTGGATTCCTTGGCCCAATCGAACTGGCCGAGCACGCCGACAATCCAATTGTTGGTGAGAGCGTAGTCCGCGCCAATGTAGAGAATGTCGACATTGCCGTCCGCACCGCCCCGGTCGTCGAAGCTGGTGAAATGACCTTCGGCCCAGACGTCGATGCCTTGATAGGGCGCGGGTCCCGGCCGCTCGTAGAGGGCGCGGCCGCCAAGGGCCATAGCGCTGTCGTCAAGGTTCGGTTCGGCGTTTGCGAGCGCGCGGCGCATTTGGCTGAGGCTGGTGGAGAAGGCGACGCCGTTGCCGTTCTCCACGGACGCGATATCGATCGGCGGGGCGTTGTGACCCGGATCGCTGCCCCACAGCGCACCGGGAAAGCGGCGGATGAACCGCGGCCGATCGGGCTCGTCACTAAGCATCGCCCGAAGCCTGTGATTGATGAACCGCTTGATGACCGCCTTGGTCTGGGGACGTGGATCGAAGGCTTCTTCCTCAGGGACGAACCTCACAGTAACCGTGGCCTGGCGGATGATGGTGCGGCCCTGAGCGTGGGCAGTGCTGATGGGGTTTAGGTGCTCCAGTAGACTGCGCCAGAGGCTCCGCTTCGGGACGCTGCCGCCAGCAACGGCTGTGGTCGGTGGCACCGGCCCATGTAAGTTCACAAGCTCCAAAACACCGGTCGCCGTCGCCGTATTCGTGACGCTTCCGGCCGCGATATCGTCTGCAGTGATCGAATAAGTGCCCGTGCAGGTCAGCGAGTCGTTCGGTCTGAGTATTTCTGGAAGCGGAACCGGGCACGTGATGACGGTTGCCGGAACGTCATCGGTGAGCGTGACACGAAGCGTGACATTGCCCGTATTTGTGATCACGTAAGTGTAGGTGATGACGTCACCGACCGCGGAGTAGGTCGTGACATTCGCCGTCTTGGTCAGCGTCATTCCAGGCACCGGCTGCGCGTGCGCCGTCGTCGGCAACAACGAGACCATGCCGATCAGCAGTGCGACACCCAGCGTCGCCAGGACAGCGCTTGCCCCAATATGTCGTGATCTTCCGCCCAGGACCATTTTCGGTCCGCCCCCCAGTTTTTATGGGGCGACCATAGCATCCTTCTATGGGCGGGGAGACGCGGCGATGCCGATTGCATAGAGGACTGTGGCGGAATCGCTACAGGCTCAACCCCGCAGTTTTCCAAGGATCCGCAGCCGCAGGGCGTTCAGCCTGATGAACCCTTCGGCGTCCTTCTGGTCGTAAGCGCCGGCGTCGTCCTCGAAGGTGACGATGTCGCCCGCATAGAGCGACTTGTCGCTCCTGCGGCCGATCACGATGACATTGCCCTTGTAGAGCTTCAGGGTGACCTCGCCCTCGACGTTCTCTTGGCTCTTGTCCACGAGCGCCTGCAGCATCTCGCGCTCTGGCGAGAACCAGAAGCCGTAATAGACAAGCTCCGCGTAGCGCGGCATCAGCTGGTCTTTCAGGTGCGCTGCTTCACGGTCGAGCGTGAGCGACTCGATGGCGCGGTGCGCGACCATGAGGATGGTGCCGCCCGGCGTCTCGTAGACGCCGCGCGATTTCATGCCGACAAAGCGGTTCTCCACCAGGTCGACACGCCCAATGCCGTTGTCGCGGCCGAGATCGTTCAACCTCTCCAACAGCGCCGCGGGAGACAGAGCTTCGCCGTCGATGGAGACCGGGTCGCCGTGCTGAAAGCCGATGGTGACGACGGTCGGTACATCCGGCGCGTCCTCCGGCGCGATGGTGCGCTGATAGACGTAAGGCGGCGGTTCGACATTCGGGTCCTCCAGCACCTTTCCTTCGGAGGAGGAGTGCAGCAGGTTCGCATCCACGGAGAACGGCGCTTCGCCGCGCTTGTCCTTGGCGACGGGGATCTGGTGTTTCTCCGCGAAGTCGACCAGGTCCGCGCGGGAGGTGAACTCCCATTCACGCCATGGCGCGACGATCTTGATGTCCGGATCTAGCGCGGCATAGGAAAGCTCGAAGCGCACCTGATCGTTGCCCTTGCCGGTCGAGCCGTGGCAGACGGCGTCCGCGCCCGTCTCGTGCGCGATCTCGATCTGGCGCTTGGCGATGAGCGGCCGCGCAATCGACGTGCCGAGCAGATACACGCCTTCGTAGAGGGCGTTGGCCCGAAACATTGGGAACACGTAGTCGCGGACGAAGTCCTCGCGGAGATCCTCGACGAAGATCTCCTTGATGCCGAGCATCTCCGCTTTCTGGCGCGCAGGCTCCAGCTCCTCGCCCTGGCCGAGATCGGCCGTGAAGGTCACGACCTCGCACCCATAGGTCTCTTGCAGCCATTTGAGGATGATCGAGGTGTCGAGCCCGCCGGAATAGGCAAGCACCACCTTCTTGATATCGGTCGGCATGGGAACGGGCCTCGCGGCGGCCAGGCGGCAGCTAGATGGTTGAAACGCCCGCGACTATAGGCAGGCAGTACGCTTGTGCAAGTTTTGTCCGGTTTGCCGCAAGGTGCTGCCGGTGCGGGCCAGAACGGTCCCGGCCTGCGACAGGAGAGCCCCGATATTCCGATGCAGGGCGATGGCGCCGCGCTCAATGATCCTCTCAACCCGGGCGTCGTTCCGTCGGATCGGCTGCATCAGCAACAGGTAGAACGCCATGACGATGGCGATGGTGATCAGCCCGGCGAAGACGACGTCGCTGAGGAAGTGGCGGCCGAAGATGATGCGCATGGCGCCGACCGAGGTGCCGAACACAACCGCAGTGCCGAGCGCAATGGGCCGGACTTGCGGGGGCGCGAGGGCCGCCGGCGCAACCACCCAAAAAGCCTGGCTCGCTTCGCCGGAGACGAAGGAGCAATTGCGTTCACAGGCGCCGCCCGGCTTCCACCAGGGCTTGAAGTCCGCCGCGCCGGCAAATTGCTGCACTTGGATGGGGCGTGGGCGCCCCCAGCTCTCCTTGAGCAGGAGATTGGAGGTCAGTCCCGGCCCCACGATGCAGGAGCCCACCAAGAAGACGGCCACCGAGGGGGCGACAATCATCTTGGTCTCCGGAAAGGTGATCTTGCGCAAAAGCGCGAAGATCGCCGGAACGAGCAGCAGGAACGGAATCCAATTGGCCAGCTGCCGGATCAGATTCCATTCGTAGGTATTCGATACGGGAAATTTTGCCTGGTCGCCGTCGTAGAACAGGCGCGCCACTTCAACATCGATGTTGGGATAGGCCGCGAAGGCGATGCCTGCGACAATTCCCAAGACTAGACATGCGAGAAGCCAGCCGCGCGCCACTTCGATCCCCCAATCGACTAGGCCCGTGCGCGACGCCACCGGGCGTCCACGACACTGTGCTGTGACCAATGTGAATCTCGTACTGCGCCTGAATGACGGTTGTTCGACAGCTACGTAACAACTTTGATTCTCCTCCGTGTACGGCCTGTGGAAAATTGATCGGGTGTCGCACGACTGTCGAATGGAACCGTCAGAATAATCACGACGTTGTCGGCTTACGGGGGCAACGAGGAGTTCTTTGAGATGCTGGAGGTAAGTGACCGGCGGCGTGATGACGCAGGTTTCGATGTTGCTTTCAAGGGCGCGTGCAAAGGCGCGCGTGGACAAAGCGCGCGTGGGCCTGGGTTCGCGCTTCGCCGCCGCCTAGCGCGCTTGGCTGAGAAGACCTGGCGCGAGACCGTCACCCGCTACATGCCCGACCCTTGGCTCGTGGCCATGAAGCGCGGCCGGTTCGGGCTACCGGTCAGGCCCGGGCGCCGGCTAGCAGCCAGTAGGTAAAGCCGCCGGCGAACCCTGCGGTGGCAAAAATGGTCATGTAGGCGCCGTACAGGCCTTCGAACGTGCCGCCTGCGGATGCACCGGCCAGGAGCGGGATCGCCACGACCGATGCCCCACCGGCCAGCACGTAGTAGACCCACGACCGAAGGCGCAACACCTCTCCGGCGATTGCGGCGAGCATGGCCGGGAGTGCGGTCAGCGCCGGCGCGACCGTCGCCGTGAACAGCACGATGCCGAACACCGTGGCGCCTTCACGGGCGAAGAACGGATCGTGCGGCGGGGCGGCGGCGCGGAGTTCCTCGCCGACCCACATCGAGCCAAGGACGAACAGGACGGCGAGCGCCACAAGGGCGGCGGCGCAGAAGGCCACCAGCACGACGATGGTCCGCCAGAGCACGCGTCCGATCATGGCTTGCCTTGTTCCATGCCACAGCCCACGACATGGCCTCCAAGCTGCGCGTCGGCTATAGCATCAGCCGAGCGGCACAGGCATATCGGCTCCATCAGGCACATCATCATGCAAGCCATCGACTTCTGGTACGAATTTGCCAGCACCTATTCCTATTCGAGCGTGATGCGCATCGCACGGCTCGCCGACGATGCGGGCGTTCGTGTCCGATGGCGCCCCTTCCTTCTCGGCCCTATCTTCAAGGCGCTTGGCTGGAACGACTCGCCCTTCAACATCTACGCGGCGAAGGGGCGCTATATGTGGCGCGACCTGGAGAGGGTCTGCACACACGAGGGCCTGCCGCTAACGCTGCCGCCTGCGCGGTTTCCGCAGAACGGATTGAAGGCCGCGCGTCTAGCGATGGCCGGTGAGGCGCAAGGCTGGACGCCAGCCTTCACCCGCGCCGTGTTCACCGCCAATTACGCGGAGCAGAAGGATATCTCCGACACCGGAGTTCTGCGGACGCTTCTTGACGATCTCGGTATCGCTGCAGATGCAGCACTTGCCGCAGCCGATACGCCGGAAACAAAAGCGGCCTTGCGGGCCCAGACCGAGGAAGCGACGGCGCGGGGTCTCTTCGGGGCGCCGTCCTTCACCGTGGGCGATGAACTCTTCTGGGGCAATGATCGGCTGGAGGACGCGCTCGCCTGGGCGAAGCGCTAAGCGTGCTCTTCAAGCCAGCGCACGACGTCGCTCGCGTGGGTATCAGGCGGAAACACCGGATAGAAGACGTGCTCGATCATGCCGTCCCGGACCACAAGCGTCAGCCGCTTGATCAGACGCATGCCGCCCGCCTCGAAGGTCGGCAGGCGGAGAGTGCTTGAGAAAGTGAGCGCCGCGTCGCTCAAGACCTCGAAAGGTAGATGCAGCCGCTCGACCAGCTCGCGCTGCTCGGCGGTCGTTTGTGCACTGAGGCCAAACAGTCTTGCACTGCGTACGCTCAGTTCGGCGGCATGATCGCGGAAGGCGCAGGCTTGCGGCGTGCAGCCCCGTGCGCCGGGAATGGCATCCCAACCTTCCGGCATTTCTTCGCCCGGGACGCCCGTGCGCGGGTAGCAGTAAATGACGGTTCGGCCCGGACCCAAATCGCCGAGATCGACTGCGTGACCTGCGGTCGAGGCGAGGCGGATGGACGGCACGGCGAGACCCACGAGATGATCGCAAGCGCCATCGTCCTCGGGCCGCGGCAGGTCCGGTGGAAGCTCGCTCAGATCGCTCAGATCGCTCACGCCGGTGCCTTAAGCCGCGCGCTGGCGCGCTGCTTGATGCTGGCGCTCTTGAGCTGGCCACAGGCCGCCATGATGTCTCGCCCGCGGGGTGAGCGCACCGGGCTTGCATAGCCGGCGCGGTTCACCACCTCGGCGAACTTCTCGATCTGCTCCCAGTCGGAACACGCATAGGGCGCGCCGGGCCACGGATTGAACGGGATGAGATTGATCTTGGCGGGGATCTTGGCGAGGAGCTTCACGAGCGCCTTGGCGTCGGCGATGGAGTCGTTCACGTCCTTCAGCATCACGTACTCAAAGGTGATGCGCTTGGCGTTCGACAGCCCAGGATAGTTGCGGCATGCCTCCAGAAGTTCGGCGATGGGCCACTTCTTGTTGATGGGCACCAACTCGTCGCGCAGCTCGTCACGCACGGCGTGCAGCGAGATGGCGAGCATGGTGCCGGCTTCAGCGCCCCACCGCGGAATCTCCGGCACGATGCCCGAGGTGGACAACGTGATGCGCCGTTTGGAAAGCGACAGGCCCTCACCATCAGAGGCGATGGCGCAGGCATCGCGCACATTGTCGAAATTGTAGAGCGGCTCGCCCATGCCCATGAGCACCACATTGGTGATCTTGCGCTCGCCGCTCGGTAGCCCGCGCGGATCTTCGGCCTCAGCACCGGGCCAGTCGCCGATGCGGTCCCGGGCGAGCAGGATCTGCCCGACGATCTCGCCGGCCGTCAGGTTGCGGACGAGCCGTTGGGTGCCCGTGTGGCAAAACGTGCAGGTCAGCGTGCAGCCCACTTGGCTGGAGATGCACAGCGTGCCGCGGTCCTCTTCGGGGATGTAGACCGTCTCCACCTCTTTGCCGTCGTCGAGGCGGAGCAGCCATTTGCGCGTGCCGTCGACGGAGACCTGCTCGCTCACGATCTCCGGCCGCGCCACGGAGAAACGGTGCGCGAGCGTCGCGCGCAGGTCCTTGGCGATGTCGGTCATAACGGCGAAGTCCGTGGCGCCGCGCACATAGACCCAGCTCCACAGCTGGCTCACCCGCATGCGGCGTTGACGCTCGGGCACGCCGAGATCGCCAAGCCGCTCGCCCAAGGCGGCGCGGTCGAGCCCGATGATAGACTCCGTCCTTACAGGTTCAGGCCTTGGCGCAGGCCGGTCTTTGAGTGTCGTCACGGTCATGGCAGTGGGGTCTGGCATCGGGGTCCGCCAATGGGCCAATGCCCTTCACAATCCTTGCCCCTCATATCATGGGGCGGATGGGCCACGCCAAGTCCTGCGCGGTCTCAAACTCTAGGTGGTCAGCCTTGAGCGGGGCATTCCTTGGCGATGCGCTCCAGGGCGGCCGTCGCGCCGCTCAGGGAGTAGGTGTCGCTGGTGTTGGTGCCCCGCGCCGAACGGCCTTTGACGGTCATGTTGTTCCCGGCCTTCATGGCATTGGCGAGCTTCGCCTCGTCATCCGTCTTCTCGATGAAGGCGCCTTCGTCCTTGGTGAAGAGCTCGAAGCTGCTACTACCGACCGCCACGGTGACCTTGCCGCCGGGCGGGAAGGGATAACCCATCTTCACGCTGATCTCGCCGACGACTTTGTCGCCGGGATAATGCGACACATAGAAGTAGATGGGACCGCGGCGAACGTTCTTCGGCGTTGAGTTCTTCGGCTGAGAGACGGCAAAGCACACCTTGCCGTTGTTGTCGGCGGTGTAGACCGACCAATCCTTGTACTTCTGAAGAAGTTTGACCTCCTGCGCGAACGCCGGCGCCGTACTCAGGGCCAGGATCACGCAAACAGCTCCAAAGGCTCGGCGCATCTCCCGGTCCCCGTGTCGTGAGCAGACGTAGCGCATGAAGGCAATAGTCTTCGCCTGATCAGGCCCCTAGGTCAACCCTACGGCCTCCGGCGCTTGGGGTCGCCTCGGACGTGCGGTGTGAGCCCCGGCGCTTCCGCCCCTTCAGTTACGGGACGCGGCGGGAAGCGGCCGAGCATGCGTGCGCGGTCATACATGATGATGGCCCCCGCCGTTGCCACGTTGAGGGAGAACGCGGTGGGAATGCGCACAAGGTGCTGGCAGCGGGCGAGAAGCGGCGGGGTCAGTTCGCCGCGCTCCGGCCCCAGCACGTAGGCCGCGCGAATTGGATGGGGAAAACTTGGCAAGTCCACCGCCTCGCCGAGAATCTCCACGCCCACCAGGCTGCAGCCCTTGGGCAGCCGCATCGCATCTACATCCGGCCAGTGATAGAGGGGCAGGTGGGTCTCCGCACGGGATGTGTCGGAACGCATCTCCAGCGCCCGCTCGTCGGCACCGATGGTGAAGACGAAGCTCGCGCCGAAGGCATGCGCGGAACGCACGAGATTGCCGAGATTGACCGCCTTGGAGATGCTCTCCGCGCCGATGCCGAAATAGCCGCGCATGTTTGGAGGTCGCGGTTTCATGCTCTCGTCTCTGCCACAGGCCGTGTGCAAGAAAAAGCGTCTCCTCAAGGTTGCGCGAACTGGCGGACGGCGTCAAAAAGCCATGCCTCAAACCCTAAACCCTGAGCTGCCGCCCGAGGGGCTCCCGTAGCTCCAAGGAGCCCATTTCTATGCGTGCTGTGCAATTCCATGAGTTCGGCGGGATCGAAGCGTTGCGTCTGGAGGAGGTGCCTGCGCCCAGTCCCGGACCCGACGAGATCCTCATCCGGGTCACGGCGGTGGGGCTCAACTTCTTCGACACGCTGATGCTGCGGGACAAGTACCAGTTCTCGCCGACGCTTCCGTTCTCGCCCGGCGGGGAGATCGCCGGCGTCGTCGAGGCGGCCGGCGCCGAGGTGACCGGGCTCAAAGCCGGTCAGCGCGTGGCCGCGTTCATCGGCGGCAATGGCTGCCGCGAGTTGATCGTAACGAAGGCTAAGGACGCCGTCCCGATCCCCGACGGGGTGAGCGATGAGGTGGCGGCGGGGATCATCATCACCTATGGCACGGCACTGCACGCCTATAAGGACCGCGCGGACCTGCAGCCCGGCGAAAGCGTCGCCGTGCTTGGTGCGGCCGGCGGCGCGGGCGTCGCCGCCGTGGAGCTGGCAAAACTCATGGGTGCGCGCGTCATCGCCGTGGTGTCCTCGGAGGATAAGCTCGCCTTCGCCAAACGCCACGGCGCCGATGAGGGCGTGAACTACAGGGAGGTCGACCTCAAACAGACCCTGAAGGACCTCACCCGGCCGAAGGGCGTCGACGTGGTCTATGACTGCGTCGGGGGTGACGCTGCGGAGCCCTCCTTGCGGGCGACGGCGTGGGAGGGGCGTTACCTCGTGATCGGCTTCGCCTCGGGTGAGATCCCCCGAATCCCGCTCAACCTCGTGATGCTCAAAGGCTGCGAGATCATGGGCGTATTTTGGACGTCATTCGCTCAGCGCGCGCCGGCGGTGCACCGGGAGAACACAGCGCAACTCTATGCGTGGTGCAAAGACGGAAAGCTCGTGCCGCACATCCATGGAACTTTCCCCTTGGCGCAGACGGCGGACGCATTGTCGCAGATCGCTGGCCGCAAGGTCACGGGCAAGGTCATCGTCAAGCCACAAGACTAGTCGGAGGAAAGGCTAGTCCGATCCGGGCAGCTCTTTGTCGAGGGCGCGGGCAGCGGCGGCCCGGTGCGTGGGTGTGATGTGCGACGAAACCATGCCGATCACCGCGGTGAGCAGCGCCATGTCGTCGGCAAAACCAAGACCCAGTACCATGTCCGGAACGAGATCGATCGGCAGGATGAAATAGGCCAGTGCCGCCAGCAACATGCCGCGCACCCGGATGGGTGTTGCGGTGTCCATGGCGCAGTAATAGGTGGCCACGAGATCCTCGACGAACGGCACGTTCCGGGCCACGCGCTTGAGCTTCACCCAAAACTCTTCACGCACCTTGCGTTCGCGTTTGGCGAAGGTGCTCAAGGACACCTGCCTGCCAAGCGCGGCGTCCCGCAATTCGCTCGCGTTGTCGGAAGCCACCATCCCGGTCAACCTCGTGATCTCGCCGATAAAGGACCTCAAGCCCTTGATAAATATAGGAAGCATAAGGGGGGCGCGCAACATGACGCGCCCGGCTTGCGCAAGGGGTTCGCGCCGTGCCATGGGAGCGGCCAAGGAACGTCATGGCCAAACACCGCATCCTCTTCGTTTGTCTCGGGAATATCTGCCGCTCGCCTATGGCCGAGGGGGTCTTCCGGCGCACTGCCGAGGAGGCCGGCCTTGCGCACCTGTTCGAAATCGACTCCGCCGGCATGGGCGACTGGCACGCTGGTCAAGCACCAGACCAGCGCGCGCAAGAGGCTGCACACGCCCGGGGCGTCGACATCTCCGCGCAGTCGGCGCGGAAGATCGAGCTAGAGGATTTCGACAGCTTCGACCTGGTGGTGGCGATGGACGGATCGAACATCGCCGACTTGGAAGAGATCGCGCCCCATGCCGGGCGGCGCAAGATCCGGCGCTTCTTGGACTATGCGCCTCATGTCGACGCGCAGGATGTCCCGGATCCCTACTATGGCGGCCGGCAAGGTTTTGATCATGCGCTCGATCTCATCGAGGCCGCAGCAGACGGGCTCCTGACCGATCTGACGGGAAAAACCAAGCCCACGCCCCGCTAGGCGGACGGCAAGTCCTCGGCGCCGAAGGCCTCAGCGAACTCGCGGTCGTCGTGGAAATCAGTCTCGTCTGCGTAGGGGGTCTCAAGATCGTACGCGGCTTCCACCACATAGGGTCCGCCCCCCACGGAGTTGCGCGACGAATACAGCACGAAGCGGCTGACGGTGAAGGGTTCCGCAACGACGCCGCCTTGACGCTCCAGATAGGCGGCGACGGCATCGGCCCGTGCTCCACGCAGCCGCGCCAGGGTCACGTGCGGCTTGAAGTTCCGGCTCTCCGGTGGAAGCCCTGCGCTGCGGGCGGCGCGCTCGTGGGCCCGCTGTAGGGCCTCCAAGGCGGGCGATGCGGTCAGGCCGGCATAGAGCGTGCGCGGCTTGTTGCCGCCGAAACTGCCAAGCCCGTTAAGCCGGAGCTCGAAGGGCGCGGCATCGATCTCGCCGAGCGCATTGGTGAAGTCGCGCGCGGTCGCGCCATCTACGTCGCCGATGAAGCGCAAGGTGAGATGATAGTTCTCCGGATCAATCCAACGTGCGCCGCTCAACCCTGAGCGCAGCATCGTTAGACGCTCGGCGATGCTCCAAGGAATCTCGATGGCAGAAAAGAGCCGGGGCATGGCCTGGTACTTGATTCTCTCAAATCAGAGTCTCAAGGGCAGGGGTTGGGATAGTCAAGGTGGATCTTGTCTATGTCCTCAATAACGGCCGCATCGAGCGTACCATCGGCGGCATCGATATCCGTCTTGAGTTGCGCCATGGTCGTGGCACCGATGACAACGGACGTGACGAACGGTCTTGCAACCGCATAGCGGATCGCCATTTGCGCCGGGTCCAGGCCGTGCTTCTTGGCGAGCGCCACATAGGCGGAGATGGCGCGCGGGCCGTTTCCTTTCTCGTAGCGGCCGAGTCGGTCGAACAGGGTCTTGCGCGCACCGGGCGGTAGGGCGCCGCCTTCGTACTTGCCGCTGAGGTAGCCTTGCGCCAGCGGTGAGTAGGCGAGAAGGCCCACCTGCTCCTCAAAGGCAATCTCTGAGAGCCCGATCTCGAAGGAGCGGTTCACCAAGTTGAACGCGTTCTGGATGGAGACGGGCCGCGGTAGCCCGTGCATCTCGGCGAGCTTGAGAAAGCTCATCACCCCCCAGGGCGTCTCGTTGGAGAGGCCGATGAAGCGCACCTTGCCCGCATCGACCAGCTTGCCGAGCGTGGCCAAGATGCCGTGGAGGGCGTGGGCGTCGCCCGGAAACCGCTCATATTCCAGCCCCTCGAAGACGCGCAACGGACGGTCGGGCCAGTGCAGCTGATAGAGATCGATATAGTCCGTCTTGAGCCGCGCCAGGCTCTTGTCGACCGCCTCCAGGATCTGCGCCTCGCTTTGCCGGGACAGACCTCCGTCGTCCCGTAGCCAATCAATCACCGTGCTGCGGCCGGCGACCTTGGTGGCGATGAGCAGTTTGTCCCGGTTTTTGCGGCTTGCCAGCCACGTCCCGATGATCTCCTCAGTACGCCCTTGGGTCTCCGCCTTGGGCGGAATGGGGTAGATCTCGGCCGCATCGAAGAAATTGATGCCGTGCTCGACGGCATAGTCCATTTGCGCGTGCCCTTCGGCCTCGGTGTTCTGCTCGCCATAGGTCATGGTGCCAAGGCAGAGCGCGCTCACCTTCACGCCGGTGCGGCCAAGTTCGCGATAGTCCATTCGTCCTCCCGTCCTTGAGCGCCGGCAGACGTTAACGCCGCATAAACGTTAACAGAGTCTTATGCAGCGGCGCCCAATTTGCCGCCTAACCCAGTTGTTAAGACTGGTACCGTAAGACAGGGAATCGGGCACGCCCAAAGGCGGACATTTCCCGGATACTTGTCCCGGATACTTGTCCCGGATACTTGCATGGCAGACTCCTTGAGCCCCCCGCGTTTTCGGCGCAACACCTGGGCCGCGCTGCTCCGCGCGCGCGCCGGCCGTCTTATGACCACGTCAACGGTCTTGTCGCTGGCGCGGATCGCCGGCGCGGGCGCAGGCTTTCTCACGCAGGTGCTGCTGGCGCGCACGCTACACGCTTCGGCCCTTGGCGTGTTCTTCTCCGTGACGAGCCTGGCGGCCGTGGTGGGCCTGGTTGCCACCTACGGCTATCCGCTGATCGCACCCCGTTTCGTGTCGCGCTACCGGGAGCAGGGCAAACTAGGCCTGATCGCTGCCTTTGTGGCCCGGGCGCGGAGGGACGCCACGCTGTATGCGGCCATCGCCACCGGCGCGGCAGTGGGGCTTGGACTGTTGTGGCCGTCGCTCAGTGTCGAGGAGCGCTTGGCCACGATCGCCGCCGCCCTGTCTATTCCGGCCCTGGCGGCGCTTCGCTTCAACGGCGCCCTGGCCACTGCCCTGCGGCGCTTCCATCTGGCCTATTTGCCAGATACTTGCATCAGGCCGTTCCTGCTGCTGGCTGGCGTACTCCTGATGCTCGCAGCAGGTATCACGCTGACGGCGCCGAACGTCGCCTTGCTCCTCACCGTCATTGTCGTAGGGCTTGCACTCACGCAGTTTTTCTTGTTGCGCAAGGATCTCCCGCGCGTCGAGAGCACGGTACAGCCAGAAGCGCCGGTCCGGTACGTCAAGATCTGGCGCCGCGAGGCGAGGCCTCTGATCCTCGTCGCGCTACTCACCTATTTCTTCGCCGACGTGAACATTCTCATCATCACGCCGCTCCTTCAAAGCGCCGACACCGCAATCGTCGGACTGTGTCTGAAGCTTGCTCTGCTTGTGGGATTCGCCGTGCAGGTGACGCAGCAGCTTGTCGTGCCCGATCTTGCGGATGCCCATGCGCGGAAAGAACACGGCGCCATACGCGGCATTCTGCTCAAGGCGCTCGGCTTCCCCGTGGCCGTGACCATTGCCGCCTTGGTGTTCGTCGCATTGTGGGGCGAGACGCTGCTGTCCTTGTTCGGCCCGGAGTTCACCGGCGCCAAGGTGCCGTTGCTTATTCTCCTAGGGTGTCAGCTCGTCCGGGCGGCATTCGGTCCGAACGTTCCCCTGCTCACGGTCATCGGCGCCCAGCGTCACAATGCTCTGGTCTGCATGGCAGCGCTTGTCGTCTTGGCGCTCGCCAACGTGATCCTCGTGCCGGTCTATGGTGTGCTTGGCGCGGCGTTTGCCGTGACCATCGCCACGGTCTTCTGGCTCGGAGCTTGCTCAATCGTGCTGGCACGCTTGAGCGGGCTTCGGACCGATGCCGTCCATCTTCTGGGCCCGCATAGAACCGCGCCGAAGGCGCACGCTTAGGGCTGCGTTTCGATCGTGCCCATCTGGCCCGTCTCTTCCGATACCTCCTCCTCGGTGGCGAAGACATACGTGAAGATCAGCCACAAGGCGAAGGCTACGGCGATGAGGACAGCGATGGTCTTGCCGACAGGACCGAACGACAAAGGCATGATGGCCACTCATTCATGGTTAAGGGGTGGACGCGACCCTAGCCAAAGCGACCATCGCGATCAATGGCAAGCTCTGACGTCACAGGCGAGACCTCGCGGGGCGACGGAGGCGTTTCAATTGTTGCCGACAACACGGTAGATTGCGCATGAGCCGAAGACCGAAAGTGAGCCTTGCATGACCGCACAGACGCAGGACGCAAGCGCGGCACTCGATGTCATGGAAGAAATCGTTGCGTTCGAGCGCGCCGAGCCGGACGTGTTGTTGTCCGAGCTTGCGACGCTGTTGCTCGGCTTGCAGGGAGATTCGCCATACCGGCCCCGCGTGCACCGGCTGATGGGTGTGGTGCAGATGCGTTTGAAGCGCGGCGACGATGCACTGCGCGAGCTTGCCGAAGCGAAGACCTTGGCGGAAGCGCTGTCGCCGCCGGACCCTCTTGAGCTCGCCAAGATTGGCCGTGAGACGGCCACCATTCGTGCGGCCCAAGGTGCTGTGGAGGAGGCAGCTGAGACTCTGCGAACCTCGCTCGCGCTCGCCGCCCTCGAAGACGACGCTGGCGAAGTCGCCAGGGTGGTCGCGGCGATCGGCAGCTTGGAGCGGGATGCGCAGCGCTTCGCCGCCGTCAGCCATCTCTATCAGGGTCTTGTGTCGAAAGGGGCCGTCTCAATGCTGCCGCCGCGCGAGGCCGAAGCGGTGCGCGCCGATCTATGTCACGCGCTCAACCGGCTGGGGCGGCATGAGGATGCCCTGCATGAGGCCTCCGCCTTGCGCGAGGCCCTGCCCGAGGGCGCTGACGGCGGTCTGTTTCTCGCGCGGCTGGAAGAGGCCCGCGCGCTCTGCGGGCTCGGTCGTCACGAGGATGCGGAGCGCGCGTTGGTTGACGCTCAAACGTTGCTGCCGGAACGGGACGGTGCACGTGAACACTCGGCATTCATCCAGGCGGTGACGGAGTTGCAGGAAGCCAAGGGCGGTCCGCCCGCCGTAGAGAGTTTGGCGCAACTCGCCGCCAACGCCGCGAATGACGGTCAGACGGCGCAGGCGGTTGTCGTCGGCCGGGCGCTGGCCGATGCGTGGCACGCGCGTGGCGAGGGTGGTCGAGCCCGCGAGGCACTGGCCTTGGCCCTGCGCACCGCGGTGAGGCACGGCTTCGATGAGGCCGCAGACGGGCTTCGTGCTGACCTCGTCAAACGGGGGGCGGGGCAGGTGGAAGACCTCGCCGCGACGATCGATCTGATCGGCGGCGGCGACGAATTGGTGCGCATCATGCGCCTGCGCAGACTTGGTGCGGGCCCGCGCGGTGCCGTGTGGTTGGCCGTCAATCTTGCTGACGGCGACTTGGTGACCCTGCGGGCCGTCGATCTGGAGGGCGCCGACGACACCCACCGGGAGGCGGCGATCGCGGCGTACAAGACAGTTTTCGTTCCTGCTGCGCGGCTGGACGATCCGCGCGTGGTCAAGACACTGTCGCTGCGCCTCGCGCCGGGCCGCGCGCTCTATGTGACGCAGCGCTATGTCGAGGGCCTGAACCTGCGGACGCTGTATAGGCCAGGCGGTTCGCCCTCGCGGCTTCTCACGATCTTGGCTGGCGTCGCCGATGGGCTCGCAGTGCTCCACGCGCAAGGGCTCGCGCACCGGGATCTCAAACCGGAGACGGTCATCGTCACCAGTGGGCACGGCATGGAGTGGCCTGTCCTCATCGGTCTCGGAGTGCCGCTGCCAGGGCAAACGGACGGGGCCTTCGCGTCGCCGGCGACACCCCCTTATGCGGCGCCGGAGCAGACGGAGGGGCAGCCGGGAGACGCCGCCGCGGATGTCTATGCGCTCGGCCAGATGATCGCCGAGATTTGGGGCGGTGAGGCTCCCGTCCGCCAGGGGCTCGGCCGGCTCTGGCAGCGCCGGACAGCGGATGGCATGCCGCGCGCGCTCCAGGAAGTCGTCGCGGACATGCTCTTGCCGGACCCGGACAAGCGTCCTTCCGACCTCAGCTCCGTGGCTGAGGCGCTTCGGCGCCAGAGCGGGGAGGCGGCAGGGGCGGCGCCCTGAGCTGGGCGCTGAGGCACAGGTAGATCGCCATGAGGCCGATG
>Ga0207422_1001636_pt1 | contig 40498 bp, 43 predicted proteins | sample MarCyaLeptolynsp_FD_187757 | JGI IMG/M metagenome (GOLD analysis project Ga0207422, IMG submission 187757) | Marine cyanobacterial communities from Panama - species 1 Leptolyngbya sp. (SPAdes) | ecosystem: Environmental > Aquatic > Marine > Unclassified | place: Panama: Panama City | collected... | reverse complement strand
CGAGGTGATCATGGGGCGGAATGGATCAAGATAATATGGCTGACAGCAGCGCCGATGATGACGCGCTGCGGGCGAAACTTGTTCAGCTGCGCCAGCAACATCGCGACATGGATGCCGCCATTGATGCGCTTGAAGCCAGCGGTGCATCCGATCCGCTTCGTATCCGCCGCCTGAAAAAAATGAAGCTCGCCATCAAGGACGAAATCGGCTTCATCGAGGATCAGCTGGTGCCCGACATCATTGCCTGAGGCGCCAGCGAAACTGCTGTCATCAGAACCGGCTATTTCTTCTTTTCGGTTTCCTGACGCCGCCGCTTCGCGGCATACATCGCCTCGTCTGCACGGGCCAGTGCCGCGGCAGCATCTTCCCCAGGCTTGAACGCAACAGCCCCCGGCGAGACCGACACACCGATCTTGTGCCCCATGATCTCAAGCGGTTTGTCCGCAATGAGATGCATCAGGCTCTCGGCCTTTTCAATTGCATCAGCCTCATTCGCCTGCGCCAGGATGACTGCAAACTCGTCGCCGCCAATACGTCCCACAATGTCCGACTCGCGAACATGCTCGACCAGCGTGCCCGCCACATACTCAAGCACCGCATCGCCGGCCGCATGGCCGAACGTATCGTTCACTGCTTTGAAATTGTTGAGATCAATGAAGACGAGACTGGCCGGTGCGCCATACCGCTCGGAAAAAGAGATCATCCGCGACAGTTCACGGACAAAGGCGCGGCGGTTCAGGACGGGAACCAGCGAGTCCGTGTCCGCTTCCTGCTGAACAGCATCGAGCCGTCCGCGCATCGTGGTCAGTTCCCGCCGTAACGCATCCACTTCGGACATCAGCGTCATCAGCGCATCGCGAACCTTCGGCGTAACCTCAGCCTCGGGAATGCCCATGATGGACGCAGTATCTGAAATCTGGCGCGGAGCCGATGCAGCACCTGCAGCACTGGCGGCGGACGCACGTGAGGGAGCCCCTGCACCGCGCACGGATGACACGGTTCCCGGCCGCCGCGTTCCTCCAACCTTCATCGCCACTTCCCGCCTGTGTGCAGCCCGATCGCGGGCCCCCTTCTGGGTATGTCAGCCCCCAAAGAGGCATCCAACACGGTCATAGGACAGCAAAAACATTGAAAAAGTGCCCATTGCTGCCCTTCCCAACTACGTGAGGCACCTTAACAATTCATTTATGACAGGTGTTCCGTCAGGCAAATTCGGCCCAATCTGGCACAAAGTCCTAGAGTCAGCCCAGGTTTGCCTCCACAGGCGATGCTTGCCTTACGCCTGCCCGTGCCTATACTCCCCTGCTTTCCACGCCCGGGCCCGTCCCGGGCAGCTTTATTTTGGGACCGGAAATCGGCTGGACCGAGGACCTTTGTCCCATTTGCGATGGCAGTACATGAGCGAAAGCACCACCAGCACGTCCCCCCTCGTCGGCATCATCATGGGCAGTCGGTCCGACTGGCCAACAATGGAGCATGCAGCCGAAGCACTGGATGCGCTCAACGTGCCGTATGAGACCCAGGTCGTTTCCGCACACCGCACACCCCAACGCCTCTACGACTATGCCTCCAACGCCAAGGCGCGCGGCCTGCACGTCATCATTGCCGGGGCCGGAGGTGCTGCGCATCTGCCGGGCATGGCGGCATCCATGACGCCCCTTCCCGTGCTCGGCGTCCCGGTTGAGAGCGCCGCACTCAAGGGCCAGGATTCGCTGCTGTCCATTGTTCAGATGCCCGGTGGCATTCCGGTCGGGACACTGGCCATTGGCAAAGCGGGCGCCAAGAATGCCGGCCTCCTCGCCGCCGCCATTCTGGCTACCACGGACACAGCCCTGGCCGACCGGCTGGATGCCTACCGCGCCGCCCAGACTGCCAGCGTTCAAGAGACCGTTGAAGATGCCTGAGGTGCCTGCCCCGCTCCCCTCAGGCGGGACCATCGGTGTGCTCGGCGGCGGCCAGCTGGGCCGCATGCTGGCCATGGCGGCCGCCCGTCTGGGCCTGAGGACACATATCTATTGCCCGGATGCCGACTGCACGGCCGCACAGGTCGCAGATGCAACCACAATTGCTGCCTATGATGATGCAGCCGCGCTGAAAGCTTTCGCAGCCAAGGTCGACGTCGTCACCTATGAGTTTGAAAACGTCCCGACCGATACGGCGGCTGTCCTCGCTCAGGACGTACCGGTACGCCCCGGCGCACGTGCCCTCCGCGTGGCGCAGGACCGGCTGACGGAAAAGAACTTCATGCGGGATCTGGGCATTGCCACCGCCCCGTTTGCAGACGTCACTGACATTAGCAGTCTGACATCAGCTCTCGCGGACATCGGCACCCCTGCCATCCTCAAGACGCGTCGCCTTGGATATGACGGTAAGGGCCAGACCCGCATCGACGATACCGCTCAGGCACCAGCTGCGTGGGACACAGTCAACAAGCAGCCCTCCATCCTTGAGGGATTTGTTGATTTCGAAGCTGAGATTTCCGTCATTGTTGCCCGTGGTCTCGATGGCGCAACGGCCGCCTATGACCCTGCCCGCAACGATCACGAGAACCACATCCTGTCCCTATCGACCGTCCCCTCAGGATATCCCGAAGCTGTTGAGGCAAGAGCAAGAGAACTTGCTGAGAAGATCGCGGCTGAACTGGACTATGTCGGCGTCATGGGTGTCGAACTCTTCGTGGCCGCCGGTACCCAGGAGCTGATCGTCAACGAGATCGCCCCGCGGGTACACAATTCGGGGCATTGGACACTTGAAGGCTGCACCGTCAGCCAGTTCGAACAGCATATGCGTGCAGTGGCGGGCTGGCCGCTGGGATCACCGCACCGCCATTCCGACGCCCGGATGACCAACCTCATCGGCGACGATGTAAACAGCTGGCAGGAGCTCGCCGGCGAGCCCAATGCAGGCCTGCACCTTTATGGCAAAGGCGAAGCCCGGCCCGGACGCAAGATGGGCCATATCACGCGCATTACGCCCAGGTCAGCTGACTGACCGCCAGGCGGGCCTAGCGCCCAAGCGGATAGCGCAGACGAGAAACAAGGCCCAGCGGCGACGGCAGAGCACCGATAATCTTCTCGGCACGGCCTTTCACTTTTTCGATCTGCATGACGTCAGCGATACGCCGGTCAAGGAACGTCCACGTCTTCTCGAACCCATCCGTGTCATCGCCGAACCAGATCGCCAGCGTACTGGAATACACGCCTGAGAGAATGAGCCGCTTGGTGTAAAAATTGTAGTCGGTGGACGTATCACCGGCCGCCCGCCAGATGGCATCAACAGTGCCATACAGAGCCCGCACACCGGCAGTACCGGAGGTGGGCAGCGCCAGATAGGCCGTTGCCCGGCGCAATGCCTCGCGGTTTTCTTCGTCAACTTCAAGACGTGTCCGCACCGCGAATGTAATCCGCTCGCGCACCTTCATGGCCGGCAGATCCGCTTTGGCTAACTTGGCAGCCATGCGCTTGTCACCCTGTGCCGTAAAGTACATGACAAGGTCAGTGGTCCCGCCTGGAAAAGCCAACCGCGCCAGACCGCTTTCGACACCTGCCTTCTTGGCCGCGTTGCGCATGCTCTTTCCAGTCCATCCATCGAATGGGACATCCGGCAGCGCCGCCTTCAGGATTTGCGCGCGCGCCTTTTCGTAGTGCTTTTCTGCGGTCATCGTGTTGCCTGCCTCTAAGAGTTTGAGCGCCGGATACTGCCTTGAAGGTCAGTCCGCACTTTCAGTCTTTGTTGCGTCTGACGGGCGGTCGCCACCCCAGTGGCGCGCTTCCGTCTCAAAAATCAGATCCTTCAGATCATCCATGCGCTGCGGGTACAAAACGCCATCCAGATGATCACATTCATGGCACACCACCCGCGCGTGAAATCCGCGTGCCTCGCGTGATACATCATTGCCCTCAATATCGAGCCCTGAATACCTGATACGAGTCGGTCGTGGAACCAGACCACGCATGCCCGGCACGGAAAGGCACCCTTCCCAGCCATAGGCCCGCTCGTCCGTCAGCACCTCGATTCTCGGATTTATGAGTACTGTGAGCGGCGCTGTGTGGTCAAAAGCTTCCTCAGCCTTTGTTTCCGGCTGCACTCGGTCAGGCGGGGCCTGAAAAACCACCACCTGCACAGGTTCATGAACCTGCGGAGCGGCCAGGCCTGCCCCATTTGCATCCATCATCGTTTCCACCATATCCGCCACTAACTGGCGGATTTCCGCGGATTTCGGGTCTCCAACCGGTTGAGCTTTCTGTAGCAACACCGGGTGCCCCATGCGGGCAATCTTTCGAATTGTCATACCCCTATATGGACCCGACCGGGCCTCACGAAAAGCCACCTGTGGCGCGACATAAGGTGGACAAGCCCTGGGGTTTTTGCTACTTACCGCCCCTCTGGAGTGCCTGACGGCAGATCCGGGGCGGGATTTTGCGCGCCAGTTGACGATGCATGTCGACAGATAGAGCGCTGCGTTTCCCCCTGGAAACCGTCCAATCCAAACCGATACATGCCTTTGCGCAGCTTTGACGGCGCATATACAGGCCAATTTTGAGCTCGAAGGGAGCTGAGTGCGTGCAAGTTCTGGTTCGCGACAACAATGTCGACCAAGCCCTGCGGGCTTTGAAGAAGAAGCTTCAGCGTGAAGGCGTCTTCCGTGAAATGAAGCTGCGGAACTTCTACGAGAAGCCATCTGAAAAGCGTGCCCGCGAAAAGGCTGAAGCCGTGCGTCGCGCCCGCAAGCTGGCCCGCAAGCGCGCTCAGCGCGAAGGTCTTCTGCCCAAGAAGGGCGGCGGTCGCGGCAAGCGCTAGACGCATTGAAATAAGGAATTCAATCAACGCCTCCGGCTCTGCCGGGGGCGTTTTTTGTAGGCTGAACATCGCCGTGCACACAAAAAAGGCCGGAGCAGATGCTCCGGCCTTTGTCTGTTAGATGTCTGAAACGAGGCTAGTTCAGCCCCTTCACAATCTCTTCCACCATCTTCTTGGCGTCCGAGAAGAGCATCATTGTGTTGTCACGGAAGAACAATTCGTTCTCCACACCAGCATAACCTGACCCCATGCCGCGCTTGATGAAGAGGACGGTCGCCGCCTTCTCCACGTCCAGGATCGGCATCCCGAAGATCGGGCTGGCCGTATCCGTCTTGGCAGACGGGTTGGTCACGTCATTGGCGCCGATAACAAACGCCACGTCAGCCTGAGAGAACTCCGAGTTGATGTCCTCAAGCTCGAACACTTCGTCATAGGGTACATTGGCTTCCGCCAGCAGCACGTTCATGTGACCGGGCATACGACCGGCCACAGGGTGAATGGCGTATTTGACCGTCACGCCCTCAGCTTTCAAGGCATCCGCCATTTCACGAAGCGCATGCTGTGCCTGCGCCACCGCCATGCCGTAACCCGGCACGATGATGACGGAACCTGCATTCTTCATGATAAAGGCCGCATCGTCCGCAGAGCCCTGCTTCACCGGACGGGTTTCAACAGCACCACCGGCAGCTGCCGTTTCGCCGCCGAAGCCGCCTAGGATCACTGAGAAGAACGACCGGTTCATACCCTTACACATGATGTACGACAGGATCGCACCTGAGGAGCCCACAAGAGCACCCGTGATGATCAAGGCCGTGTTCTCAAGCGTGAAGCCCAGCGCCGCCGCTGCCCAGCCCGAGTACGAGTTGAGCATCGACACCACCACCGGCATGTCAGCACCACCGATGGGGATGATGAGCAGGAAGCCGATGATGAACGACAGGATCGTGATGATCAGGAAGGCTTCGATCGTCTGGTTGGCCGGGTCAAGGCACAGGAAGATCACCCCACCGACAATGGCGACAGCCAGCACGATGTTGATCAGGTGACGCGCTGGCAGAATGATCGGCGCCCCGGACATCGTGCCCTGCAACTTGGCAAAGGCAATGACCGAGCCCGAGAAGGTGATGGCGCCAATAGCCACACCCAGACCCATTTCAATAAGGCTGACGATCTTGATGTTACCGGTCACACCGATGCCAAAGGCTTCAGGTGACATGAAGGCCGCCCAGGCCACCAGCACGGCAGCCATCCCCACCAGCGAGTGGAACGCCGCAACAAGCTGCGGCATGGCCGTCATGGCAATGCGGTTGGCAATGATCGCACCGATGCCACCGCCGATGACAACCGCACCGATGATGAACATCCAGACTTCACTGCTCGTTATGTCCTGGCGGATCAGCGTTGTGGCAATGGCAATCGCCATGCCGATCATGCCGAACATATTGCCCTGACGGGACGATTCAGGGCTGGAGAGCCCACGAAGCGCCATGATGAAAAGCACGCCGGAAACGAGATAGGCGAGCGCTGCGAGATTGGCAGACATGTTTCAGGCCCCCTATTTCTTTTCTTTTTTCTTGTACATGGCCAGCATGCGCTGGGTGACGAGGAACCCGCCAAAGATATTGACACTGGCAAGCACCACACCGGCAATGCCAAGCCAGCGCGAGAAGCCCGCAGTCTCCGATGCGGTGACATCCACAGCCACGGCGATCAACGCACCAACGATGATCACCGAAGACACGGCATTGGTCACCGACATCAAAGGCGTATGCAGTGCGGGCGTCACGCTCCACACCACGTAATAACCAACGAAGATCGCAAGCACGAAAATCGCCAGTCGGAAAATGAAGGGATCGATTGCAGCTTCCATTAGGCCGCTCCTTCCTTAAGTGCCGGGTGCACCACCTGCCCATCCTTGGAGATAAGCGTGCCGGTGATGATTTCGTCTTCCCAGTCAATTGCGAGAGCGCCCGTTTCCTTGTCGACGAGCGGCGTAATGAAGTTCAGCAGGTTCTTGGCGTAGAGGCTGGACGCATCATCAGCCAGGCGACCCGGCACGTTGCGGTGGCCCATGATCTTGACGCCATTGACCTCGACAATCTCACCCGGCTTGGAGAGCGGACAGTTGCCGCCGGCCTCAACAGCCAGATCAACGATGATCGAACCCGGCTTCATGCTCTTGACCATTTCCTCAGTCACCAGCACGGGTGCCGGACGACCTGGAATAAGCGCGGTCGTAATGACGATGTCCTGCTTGGCAATGGTTTCAGCCACAAGCGCGGCCTGCCGCTTCTTGTAGTCTTCGCTCATTTCCTTGGCATAGCCGCCGGCCGTCTCGCCGGTATCGCCTTCATCAGGCTCCACCATCACGAATTTGCCGCCCAGGCTTTCAACCTGTTCAGCAGCCGCAGCACGAACGTCAGTTGCAGACACAACAGCACCAAGACGCTTGGCGGTCGCAATCGCCTGAAGACCAGCAACCCCCGCACCCATGACAAACACACGCGCCGGCGCAACCGTGCCGGCCGCCGTCATCATCATCGGGAAGGCCCGCGTGAAGAGCTCAGCGGCATCAATTACAGCCTTGTAGCCTGCTAGGTTGGACTGAGACGACAACACGTCCATGGACTGGGCACGTGTAATACGCGGCATCAGTTCCATGGCAAACGACGTCACACCGGCTGCTGCCAGGGCATCGTTCGTCTCTTTACTCTGGAGAGGGTTCAGCATGGCGGCCAGAAAAGCGCCACGTTTCATTTTGGAAATCTCATCAGCGTCCGGACCACGAACCTTGAAGATGACGTCAGCGTCACCCATGGTCGCCGCAGCATCCGCCGCGATTGAGGCACCGGCTTCCTGGAACTGAGCGTCGGATACCGAAGACGCAAGGCCGGCGCCGGCCTCCACAACGACATCAAATCCAAGTGCTGTGAGTTTTTTCACCGTTTCCGGTGAGGCAGCAACGCGCGTTTCGCCGTCACGCCGCTCCTTTGGGATAGCAAGCTTCATATTTCTCCGCCCTGTTGGATCGGGTCCATGCCGTGCGTCCCTTGTGGGGCATCACGTTTGAATGCGGACCTCATTGTTGGGCCATTGGTGGGAAGAGCCTGGCCGACATACTGCAGCCATGACCCACAGGCCTACGCTCCTGCCGCTAGAGCAGGAAAATGCCCATAAGAACAAGAATGATGACGACAGAGACTGTGCCCCATTTGGTCAAGGCAACAAAGCCGTCCCAGGTACCAAGATGCCCCTCGGGTTCCATCTCCTTGCCCCAGCTTTCAGCTTCGAAAACTTCGTTTTTGGCGTCAGCCATGTGGCCTGTCTCCTTGGAAAGTGCAGGTAGTCATAAATACTCGGAATTCAGCCGGACTATAGGCGGCAAGCAGCCGTTCGGGCAAGCAGCGCGGCCCTTTTGTGACTGATGGCGGACATTACCGCCGACGGGCCAAAAGGGGCGATTCTCCGGGTCTCTCACCCATCATTTTAAAAAGTCCCGTGCCGGTTATCAGCGTCCGTGCCTCCGGACCCGCCGGATCATTCCCCCCGGTCCAGATATGGCCGCGAACCGTGATGAAATCCCCGTCCTCGCCCGTCACAAGGGCGTTGCCTTGAATAAACTCACCCAATGCAGCGGAAGACACAAAATCCGTCACCAGCCGGACGGTTACCCAAAACCGGTGCTTCTCGTAGGTGACCACCGACCCGAAGGCCATGTCCGCAAAGGCCATCAGCATGCCGCCATGGCAATTCTCGAAGCCATTCGTATGCCGCTCACCAACCAGAAATCCGCGGGCCCATGTCCCGTCATCACTGAACCGCTGATAGATCGGCCCGACCTGATTGCCAAAGCCGCCGCGCCACGTGGCCGGCGAAAAGTCGGCAGGGACGCCGTCTTCGATTTGGAAGATGTCGGTGTCAGTCATGAATTGGGGTCCGCGAGCCAGAAGAGATACAGATCCGCAGACATACGCCAGACTGGCCTAGGCTTCCAGCGTCAGTCCATGCGTCTTGAACTGCTTTGCCTGACGCTTGACCAGCACATCCAGATCAAAGGCATCGATTTCCGCATTGAACAGATCATGGAAATTGAGTTCTGCCGCCAGATGCAAGAACACACCACCAAGACCGATCGCGGCCCGGTCCATGAACACAAACTCGCGTGGCGGCGTTACCGGCCCGTGCTTCTTGAGCGCGGCATGGACTTTCGTTGCCTCCTCACGCCCATACTTTCCTGCCGACACGCCATCAGCGATGGTCCGCACACGGTCATCGAGCAAGGGGCCGTAAATGAAGGAGGCCCAGATATTGAGAACATCAACAAGCTCGTTGTTGAGTTTCTCAAAGCCCCAGCTCTCATAGGCCGCCACCACACGATCACGGTCATCCGTCTGCAGCCCGCGATAGAGCTCAACAACCCCGGCCACAAAGGTAGGTGGGAACTTCCGGATGCAGCCATAATCGAGAAGGTTGATACCGTGGTCATCGCGCACGGTGTAGTTGCCCAGGTGCGGATCCCCGTGAATCACGCCGAAATGGCTGAAAGGATGCCACCACGCACGGAACATGGCCGCAGCAATCTGATTGCGGTCTTCCAGCGGGGCCTCACGGAAGTCCAGCAGGGGCTTGCCATCCAGCCAGGTCATGGTGAGCAGGCGTTGGGTCGACAGGTCGGAAACGACACCCGGCACACGAATTGTATCGTCCTTCGCCAGCATGTGCTGATAGAGCGCGATGTGGCGGGCCTCCAGTTCATAGTCGAGTTCTTCACGCAGGCGCGCGCCAATCTCCTTCGCCATCTGCCGTGTATCAATGACACCGTTTACCCGTCGCTGAATGGCAAAAACCACTTCCAACTGAGTGAGGTCTGCTTCAACAGCAGACTGCATGTCCGGATACTGAAGCTTGCAGGCAACCGGCTCCCCGTCCGGCGTAGTTGCCCGGTGCACCTGGCCCAAAGATGCCGCCGCTGCCGCCTCACGTTCGAACGAGCCGAACTTCTTCTGCCAGGTGCGGCCGAGTTCGGACGCCATACGCCGTTTCACGAACGGCCACCCCATGGCAGGCGCATTGGCCTGCAGCTGGGACAGCTCAAGGGCATATTCTTCCGGCAGTGCTTCTGGAATGGTGGCAAGCATCTGCGCCACCTTCATGATGGGGCCTTTCATCCCGCCGAGCGCATCACGCAACTCCGACGCCACCGCGGCATCATCAATGTCTCTGCCGAACAGGCGCGCGCCCGCCATCTTGGCGGCAATTCCCCCGACGCCGCCCCCTACTTTGGCATAGCGCTTTGCACGGCCGGCCAGCCTGTTGTCTTCATTTGTCGGCGTGTCGTCCATGCCTAGGCCACCAGCCCTTCCAGTTCATCAATCAGGCCCTCAATGACAGAAAGGCCACCGGCCCAGAAGTCCGGGTTGCGGGCGTCCAGACCAAATGGTGCCAGCAGTTCGGAGTGATGCTTTGTGCCGCCGGCCCTCAGCATATCCAGATAGGCTGACGCAAAATCGGGATGTCCCTGCTCGTAGACACGGTACAGGGAGTTCACAAGACAGTCACCGAATGCATAGGCATAGACGTAGAAAGGTGAGTGGATGAAATGCGGGATGTAGCACCAGAACGTCTCGTATCCATCATTCAGCTTGATCGCAGGTCCCAGGCTCCGTTCCTGCACACCCATCCAGATGCGGCCAATATCGTCCGACGTCAGTTCACCCTCGCGCCGGCTGAGATGCACCTCACGCTCAAACATGTAGAACGCGGTCTGGCGTACGACCGTGTTGATCATGTCCTCGACTTTGGAAGCAAGCATCGCGCGGCGCGCCGACACGTCCTTCGCATCCGCAAGCAGGGCACGGAAGGTGAGCATTTCGCCAAACACAGATGCCGTCTCCGCCAGTGTCAGCGGTGTCTGAGACAACAACTGCCCCTGTGGTGCCGCGAGCACCTGATGAACACCATGCCCCAGCTCATGGGCCAGCGTCATGACATCACGCAACTTGCCCTGATAGTTCAGCAGCACATAGGGGTGCGCACTGGGAACAGTCGGATGCGAGAACGCACCCGGCGACTTGCCCGGACGAATCTGTGCATCAATCCAGCTTGACCCGCCATCAGGCTGAAAGAACCGGCCGGCGATGTCGGCCATGTCCGGTGCAAAGCCCTTATAGGCATCCAGCACCGTGCGGCGCGCGTCATCCCACGACAACTTCCGGTCATCGCTGTCCGGCAACGGCGCGTTGCGGTCCCAGTAATTGAGCTGGTCCACGCCCACCATCCGCGCCTTGAGCGCGTAGTACCGATGCGACACGGTCTCGAAGTTGCTTTCGACCGCGGACGCAAGTGCATCAACAACCTCCGGCTCAACCTGATTGGACAGGTGGCGCGCCTGGGCCACGTCCTCATACGCCCGCCACCGGTCTTCGGTTTCTTTGTCCTTGGCCAGCGTGTTTGTGATGAGCGTGAACGTCCCCACATGTTCGGCGAAGGTAGCCGCGAGCGCCTTTGCGCCCTTCTCGCGTGCGGCAGGGTCGGCATCTGTCAGGGTGTTGAGCGCCGGTTCAATCGGCACCTGCTTGCCGTCAACATCAAAGCGAAGCCCGGCCATGGTTTCATCAAACAGCCGGTTCCACGCCGCCGCACCGCTCACCCGCTTTTCGAGCAGAAGTTTTTCAAGGTCGTCTGACAGCTGATAGGGGCGCCACGCCCGCGCGGCCGTCAGCCACGGACGGTAGCGCGCCAGTGCCTCACTGGTTGCATATGCCGTCTCAAGATCAGCGTCCTCGATATGGTTGAGGTCCAACGTAAAAAACAGAGTTGTACTGCTGATGCCGGTCAGCTGTTCCTGCACATCGCCATAAAACTTTGCGAACACACTGCTCGTTGTATCCGTCGCATAGATCAGCCCGGCAAATGACCCGATGCGTCCAATTCGCTCATCCAGCGCCTCATAGGCTCCAAGAGCTTCAGCCAAGCCCTTTGCACCGGACGCGTCCTTCAGAATGCCGCTGATCTGCCCCTCATATTTTTTTGCAAAGGCAGCTGCCTCCGCTTTGGCCACCTCAATATCAGCGAGCGCAGCTGCGCGTCCGGCGAATCCCCCGTCAGCATTGTCCCCGTTCTGAGCCGGATAAAGATCACTCAGATCCCACGCCGGCAGGCTACCTGCGGTCTGGCTGTCAGTCTTGTCTGTCGGGGCAGTGGAAAGGGTCATGGTGATACTCAGTCAGGTGGGATCATTGAGCATACGAGGGCCATCACATCACGAAGATGGTCAGGTAATGCTCACTGCAGATATTGGCCTTGGGGTTAGCTCAATCAAATGAACACTGCCTGATCTGCCAACGTGCCGCACGATCAAAAGCGCGCATTGTGCCCACAAGCCCGTTCAGGCAAAGAAAAAGGCCCGGCTGTTAAGCCGGGCCTTCTTGTTCTTGTCCGGGTGACCGAAGTCACCGGTGCGTTACGAACCGCGACTAGCGGACCTCGATAACCGCACGGCGGTTAAGAGGCTCACGAACACCGTCGCCTGTCGGCACTGCAGGTTCGCTTTCGCCAACGGCACCAACTGAACCAACTGTCACACCCTGAGCAGCGAGCGCGTTTGCAACGGCATTCGAGCGGCGCTGTGAGAGGCCCTGGTTGTAAGCAACTGAACCGGAGGTATCAGTGTGGCCCACAACGTTGACCGTCGGGTTGTTGAATTCCTTGGTGAAGTTCGCAACTTCGTCGATCACTGCCATGGCAGCTGAAGTCAGGTTGAACTTGTCGAAGCCGAAGTAGATCACGAAGTCCTGATCTGCTGCAGCTGCTTCACATTCGGTCAGCGCTTCGTAGAAAGCGACCTTTTCAGAAGCAACGCGTTCCGGCTGAACCGGACCACCGCGGCCACCGAAGAAGGCACCGTCAACACCAAACTCGTTGTCAGAAGCCTGCTCGACCCAACCGTCATAGTAACGCTGAGCTTTTGCACATGCGCAGCCGCGTTCGTCGCGACCACCATTGTCCAGAGCTGCGATCAGGCGGCCACGGGCCTCCTGAAGCTCAGGAAGTTCTGAGTCCAGAACCTTGCGGCCCCAGGGAACATTGGCCGGATCAAACGGCGCAACCGGACCGCCAGCAAGCGCTGCGCGACCCTTTTCAGCGAACAGAACCGAGTGACGCCATTCGCAGTCCACATAGACTTCAGATGTCGCACGATCCTGATACTCAGCCGCTAGGCATGAGTAAAAATCATCTCCAGAAATTTCCTGGTCCAGGAAGCTTTCCACATGGAAAGTCCCACCGAGGCCGCAGCCTGCTAGACCAAAAAATGCCCCCACCGCAATTAGCCGGGATAGCGTCTTCATCCCACTCTCCGTCATTCGAAATTTGCCTTCGCACCCCCCGAAAACGACGGGTGGCCGGGACCCGCCCGGGAACTACCTAGTCCGCGTATCCGAAACTTTCATCGCACAAAGGGCCGTGCCGGGGCAACCGATTTCCCAGCGAAACTGCCCGTTGAGCAACAGGAGTCACGTTTCCGCAACACCCCGGAAAAGGCAGGTTTTTGTTAACCATAGAGCGCCTTTTCCCGGGCTGAGACAGGTTGAACCCAGGAATGGTGAAGTTGTTCCCCGATCTCTAAAACCCTCCTTAACCGCCTTGAGGCAAAGATGCCACCTCAAGACGGGCGCCCTTCTGCCATTACGCGAGGAATGTTCGCGAAATATTCGCGGTCTGGGCCGTCCTGCCTTGTTCAGTTGCAGACATTTGCCACTTCCGTGGCGCGTATCGGGGACCAGCATGGCCAAGACGATTCTCATTGTTGACGACGATCCGGCACAGACACGGCTGATTTCTGCCGTTGTGGAGCGTGACGGCCACCGCGTCATGACCGCCGGCGGCGGCAATGAAGCCATTGCGACCCTTGAAGGCGCCCGCGCCGGCGAGATCGACCTTGTGGTGCTGGATCTGGTGATGCCAGAGATAGACGGCTGGGCGGTGATGGAACGCGTGCACCCTGCCCGCCCGGAACTGCCCTTTATTGTTCTTACCGGCCATGGCGGCATCGACACTGTGGTTAAGGCCATGCAAGCCGGTGCCCGCGATTTTGTCGTTAAGCCCGCAAGCCCTGAGCGCCTGCAGGTATCCATCGCCAACGCCCTCAAGCTTGAGGCGCTTGGTAAGGAAATTACCCGCCTCAAGAAGCATTCCACCGGCCAGCTCACATTTGGCGACCTGATTGCCGAGAGCCCCGCCATGCGAAAAGTGGGAAAAATCGGAGAACGCGCGGCCCAATCCAACATTCCGATTCTCATCGAAGGGGAATCAGGCGTGGGCAAGGAAATGATCGCCCGCGCCATTCAGGGCTCCAGCGACCGCGCCGGGCGCCCCTTTGTGACCGTCAACTGCGGCGCCATTCCCGAAAATCTGGTGGAATCGATCCTTTTCGGCCACGAAAAGGGGGCTTTTACAGGCGCAACCGAAAAACATGCCGGGAAATTCCAGGAAGCCCATGGTGGCACCCTGTTTCTGGATGAAATCGGCGAATTGCCGCTCGATATGCAGGTAAAGCTGCTGCGTGCGCTTCAGGAAGGTGAAGTCGACCCGGTTGGCGCCAAAAAGCCGGTCAAAGTTGATATCCGGCTCATTTCCGCTACCAACCGCGATCTCATTCAGGCTGTACAGGACGGAACCTTCCGCGAAGACCTCTATTACCGGCTCAACGTCTTCCCCGTGGCCGTTCCGCCCCTGCGTGAGCGCCGCGAAGACATTATGCCCCTGAGCGACCATTTCATTGCCCGCTTTGCCGCCGAGGAAGGCAAGCCGATTCGCGGCATGGATGCGGATGCCCGCGCCCTGCTGGAAGGCTTTGCCTGGCCCGGCAATGTTCGTCAGCTGGAGAACGCAGTCTTTCGGGCGGTCGTTCTGTGTGACGGCGACATGCTGACATTTGAGGACTTCCCGCAGATCGCCAGCCTCGCCGGTGCGCAGGCCCGGCCCAAACCGCGCCTGCCGGACATTCAGCCGGCGGTTCTCGGAGCCGCCGTACCGGCGCAGGCACCGCAGCCGGCTTTTGCATCCGCACCCGCCTATGCTGACGAGCCTGCCTATGAAGGCCTTCCCAGCGACATCACGGCGCTGGATGAGACCGGCAATCTGAAGAAGCTGGAAGACATGGAAGCGGACATGATCCGCCTCGCCATCGAGAAATACGAAGGCCACATGTCAGAAGTGGCCCGCCGTCTGGGCATCGGACGCTCAACGCTCTACCGCAAGGTACGCGATCTCGGCATCGAGGTCCGGGCTTAATCAGTCCGTCGCAAGGCCCAATGCTGAGCGGTAAAGGTCGATGATTGCTTCCTGTTCCTGGAACTCCGCCCTGTCCAGCTTGCGCTCGCGCACGACCCGCCGCAGCGCCTTGACGTCATATCCATTGCCCTTGGCTTCGGCATAGACCTCACGGATGTCTGCTGCGAGCGCTGCCTTTTCTTCTTCAAGCCGCTCGATGCGTTCAACGATGGATTTGAGTTGATCGCGTGCAACGCCGCCGGTCTGCGCCATGGTCTGCCTCATGCTGGTTGGAAGGACGAAAGGGCGCGGACATTAACCACCCGCCCCCGCCTTTCGCAACCACCTGGCGGGTTCTTTTGCAGCGTCTTTTAGCCGTGGCCCTTTGAGGATGCGTCAAATGCTGCCTTCTGGGCATCTGTCGCCTCGGTCTGGTACTTCGCCTTCCAGTCCGCATAGGGCATGCCGTAAACGATTTCGCGGGCTGCATCCTTTGATATGTCCACGCCCATCGTCTGCGCTTCTTCGCCATACCATCGCGACAGGCAGTTGCGGCAAAACCCGGCCAGGTTCATCAGATCAATATTCTGGACATCCGTACGCTCCTGCAGATGCGCCACAAGACGCCGGAACGCTGCAGCTTCGAGTTCGGTTTTCTGATCAGCATACATCACAACACTCCAGTTCAAACATGGTTGGCAACAATCAGGTGTTGCGGCTTTCTAGGTCAATGTGGGGCGGCCAGCCGCTATGACGAGGGCATATCCGTCTCTCGACAGGTTTCTTCGATCAGATGATCCACCACCGCCACAAGGGCAGCATCGTGATCCGCACCTGTCGCCCGCGCTTCGTCATAGGCAATACGTTGCGCCTGAGAACTGGTTCCCCGGCGCGCAATCGTCGCGACATGCTCCAGATCCGGCACACATCCCAGCTGCTGTGCTTCTTCGCGCAACAGGCCCACAAGTTCATCAGACAGGTCACACACCGGCACCATCTTGCCCTGACCAAAGTCGGCAAGCTCGCGGGTCACCCCATAGCGCTGCGCCCGCCACCGGTTCTCCTCAATCAGAATGCGTGGATACACCCGCCACCTCTGGTTCTTCTCCCGCAGGGTAAAGAGCATTGAGAGCAGGCATTGATAGAGTGCCGCCAGCGCCACGGCATCTTCGATCCGTGTACAGACATCAGCTACCCTGGCCTCCAGCGTCGGCCACCGCACTGAAGGCCGGATGTCCCACCAGATCTTGCTGGCGTCTTCAATCGCACCGACATCCACCAGCCGGGATACCACGCGCTGATACTCCGGCCAGCTGTTGAAGGAATCGGGAACGCCTGTGCGCGGCAGCGCATCAAAGACCGTCAGACGGTAAGACGCCATGCCCGTGTCCTCGCCCTGCCAGTAAGGAGACGACGCCGACAGAGCCAGCATATGGGGCAGGAAGTAGCTGACCTGATTCATCAAATCGATGCGCAGATCATCATCCTCAATGCCGCAATGAATATGCATGCCGCAGATGAGAAGACGTCGAACCGTGCCGGCCAGATCCTTGGCGATCTGATCATACCGGGCCTTTTCGGTATGATGCTGCTCGGCCCATCTGGCAAACGGATGGGTGCTGGCAGCAATCGGCGCATAGCCGTATTCGTCCGCGACGCTGACTACAGCGCCCCGCAACCGATGAAGGTCTTTGCGCACATCAGCCGGCGTCGCACAGACACCCGTGCCGATCTCGACCTGGCTTTTCAGGAACTCCGGCGATACCTGCGTACCAATCGCCTCAGACAGCTTTGGCATAAGGTCTACGGGGGGCTCTGACACAAGGTCTCGGGTTTCCCGGTTGACCAGCAGGTACTCCTCTTCGACGCCAAGCGTGAATGCCGGACGGTTCATGGGCTCACCTCCACATCGGCCTTTTCCGTATGCGACCCGAAATGCGCAACGGCATTTATCTCGGGCGCTGCAGCAAGCGTACCCGATATGATCCGCGCCAGCCTGTCCGCCCATTCCTGGGCACCCGTATGCGTATCAATCAGGTCCTGACGAATTTCCACCAGCGCATGGGGCAATCCGCGCTGCGTGCCGTGGCGAAACAACGTGTCGCCCTTCAGTTGGCCCGAATAAGGCTCGTTGTCTCCAACAACAAGACCCGGCTCCTGCCGCAGGCCCGCCAGCAGGGCATGGGGAAGACGCGGGTCCTTGTCCCACAGAATGCCCACGTGCCACGGGCGCGGATGTCCGCGCCAGACCGGTGTGAAACTATGGATGGAGACAATAAGAGGCGCCGTACCGTCGGCAACCAGCCGGTCAATCGTCGCGGTGATAGCATCCTGATAGGGCTGCCAGTATGCCGTCCGGCGTATCTCCACTTCCTTCGCATCGACACGCCGGTTGCCGGGAATGACCGCACCGTCCGAGAGCCTCATGACCAGCGTCGGATCGTCAGGACCGCGATTGGGATCAATGAGCAGCCGGGAGAACCCCGACAGCACCGCAGGCGCCTTCAGTGCGTCCGCCAGCCGGCGCGTCACGTCAGCAGCGCCGATATCCCACCCGATATGACGCTCGAGATCCGTCGGCGGCAACCCCAAAGACCCGTATTCCGCAGGCAGGGCATTGGAGGCGTGATCACAGATCACCACCACGCGCCCGAGCGCAGACTCATTCACATGGTGAAAGGGTTGAAACGGACTGCTTGAGTGGTGGGGCGGGGACGCAACATGAGACATGATGCCGACTATACGAAACGCCACAGGAACTGACAGCCCGGCCACGAAATGATAGACTCGTTTGTAGGGTCAATTTTGACCCGACGAGATCGACAGGACGACCCATCTCAAATGCAGCGGCTCATTGCGAAACTATCCATGTCGGTCTTTCTTGCCATGGGTGGCCTGATCATCTCCGCCAACTCGGCCTCCGCCAGCCTTGATGTCTGCAACCAGTCAACCAGCCGTATCGGCGTGGCACTGGGGCACTACAGTCAGGACACATGGATTTCGGAAGGCTGGTGGCACATTGAAGGTGGCGCGTGTGCACCGGTGATCAACAGCGATCTCAGCGCCCGTTACTACTACCTGTTTGCCATTGATTTTGACGCCGGCGGCGGATGGTCCGGTCTGTCGACGCTCTGTGTCGCACCCGGCGAGTTCACCATCAGCGGGCGCGGAGACTGTGAAGGCCGTGGTCACCACACCGCAGGTTTCATGGAAGTCGACACAGCCATGTCACCCAATTGGACCGTGCGGCTCGACGAGACCACTCGCAGGCCCGACCCGGCCGCCACCTTGGGCAGCCTCACTCAGGGAGCAAACTGAGCCGTGCGACATCGCAACGTTCGCGTTCTCGCCACCCTTGGCCCGGCATCTGACGATCTTGAAACCGTCGCCCGATTGCATGAAGCAGGTGCAGACGCCTTTCGCCTGAACATGAGCCACTCAGACCATGCCAGCCTTGCCCGGCGCGTCGCGATGCTGCGTGAGCTGGAGACCAGCGTCGACCAGCCCATCGCAATCCTCGTGGATCTCCAGGGCCCCAAACTACGCGTCGGTGACATGGGCGAAAATGGCGTCGAGCTGGAAAAGGGTCAGGCATTTGTGTTGGACCTGGACGATGCCGTGGGAACCGCCCAGCGCGCCCCGCTGCCCCATCCTGAAATCTTCAAGGTCGCCGAGCCGGGCCATCACCTGCTTCTGGACGATGGGAAAATCAACCTGCGTGTGGAAGAGGCCGACGCAACGTCGCTGACAACGACGGTCATTGCCGGAGGCCGGCTGACATCCCGTAAAGGCGTCAACATTCCTGACGCCGTGCTACCGATCCCCGCCCTGACCGCAAAAGACCGCAGCGACCTCGAGGCCGCCCTCAATCTCGACGTGGACTGGATTGCCCTGTCATTTGTGCAGTCCGCTCAGGATGTGGCGGAAACAAAAAAACTGGCCCGCGGCCGCGCGGCTGTCATGGCCAAGATTGAAAAGCCGTCTGCCATTTCAGATCTTGATGCCATTCTGGATATCTCAGACGGCCTGATGGTTGCCCGCGGCGATCTTGGCGTGGAATGTCCCGTTGAAACGGTACCGGGATTGCAGAAACGCATCACACGCGCCGCCCGCCGGGCCGGCAAGCCCGTGGTAGTCGCAACGCAAATGCTGGAAAGTATGATTCAGAACCCGGTGCCAACCCGTGCCGAGGTGTCGGACGTTGCAACCGCTGTGTTTGAAGGTGCAGACGCGGTCATGCTGTCAGCTGAATCAGCCGCGGGGGATTACCCGGTTGAGGCCGTGGCGATGATGAACAGCATCGCCGAGTCGATTGAGACTGACGTGAACTATGCGCAGATCATTGATGCCCAACGTACGGAGCCTGAGCCCACCGGCCCTGATGCCCTGAGCAATGCAGCACGAACAGTGGCTGAAACACTCTCGGCTTCAGCTATCGTTTGTTACACAACATCCGGTTCCACCGGCATGCGCGCCGCCCGCGAACGCAGCAACATGCCTGTCCTGGCCCTGACACCGCACCCCAAGACAGCACGGCGGCTATCGCTTGTGTGGGGTCTCAACTGCGTCCTCACTGAAGACGCCAAAGACCTGGACGATATGGTAGACCGCGCCGGCCGCATCGCCTTTCAAAAAGGACTGGCTCGGATCGGCGACCGCATCGTGATCATGGCCGGTGTGCCGCTGGGCACCCCCGGCGCGACCAATATGCTGCGCGTGGCATTTGTCGCCGACCACGCAGCCAACCACCTTTAGCCGTCAGATATCGCCGCGGACCTGGCGGTCAGTCTTACTGAACGGAAGCCAGTTCCTGACCACTCTCGACAATCCGAAGACCGGCCTTCGGTGTATCGCCCCGGGCAAGCCGGTCAATCGCATCAAGCACCACATCCGGGCGCGCATAATGCGGCATGTGGCCGGTCGCACGCAGGCGGATCAGCTCCGACCCCTCAATAGCTGCATGCAATGGCTCCGAATGGATCGAAAATCCGACCGAGCGGTCACCCCCACCATGAATGATGATGGTTGGTACTTTCACATCGCCATAACTCTGTGACTGCCGCTGGAGAGCTGCTTTAAGGTTGCTCACATCAACCGAGTTGTTGCGGAAGTTGTGAGGACGGAACAGCAGGTCCAACCCGATTGCATCTGAAAAGCCATCAGGCGCCACGTCCGGATAGAAGTTGCCCACGACACCGGGCTCCTTGAGCTGCTGCCCCGCAGGCACCATGAGTGTGCGCAAAAAGAAACCGCCGACGACAGGCGTCTGAACAATGCCGTGATACCAGGCAACACCGCCCTGCCAGGGATGTGTCGCACCCGCCAGAGGAATGAGGCCCTTGAGATCATCTGCATGGTTGAGCGCATAGGCCATAGCGACAGCGCCACCCCATGAATGTCCAAGCAGCACATGCTCACCGATGCCCAGCTCTTTGAGCGCGCCGTTGATGAGACGCGCCTGAACCGCAGGGTCATGTACATCATCCAGTGGCCCGCGCTCACTCCAGCCGTGACCCGGCCGGTCGAATGCAATCACGCGATGTCTTTGGGCAATGTCATCCAGGATCGACGTGGCGAAGTCGCGCATATTGCCGCTGGCCCCGTGCACCAGAACCACCGGCACACCTTCGCCCCTGTCTACATAGTGAAGCTTGGTACCTTCCACCTCAACGAACTGGCCCAATGGTGGAAAACGGCTTTCAGTCTGTGATGCAAACCAGAGCGTGTAGACATAAAGCCCGCCGAAAACTGCAACCAATACAAGAAGTACGGTACCCATAACCCGTCCCATGATGACCCCGAGATGTATGTGAATAGCGCGATGGTCCGACTACGGATGTATGTCGGCGGACCGTAAATCAATAGCGCTGCGCGAAATGTAACCTGTCTAGATGCCGCGCCCTTCGACTTCCACACTCAGCCGCTCAATGGCGGCTTCTGCGTCTTCAAGCTGCGGATTGATTTCAAAGGCGGCCCGGTATGCACCCAATGCCGGCTCCTTGCGGTCCAGATCATCAAACATGACCGCCAGCCCCATCAAGGCCGGCCAGTGACGCGGCTCGCGCGCCAGTACCTGCGTGATATCAGCAATGGCCGCGTCATAGTCATTGATGACGTAGTAAAGCGTCGCCCGCTTGTTCCAGGATTCCGCATAGTCCGGCTCGATCTCAATGGCTGTCGAGAACATGTCCAGCGCGATGGCGTATTCCTGCGCCTCAAGAGCTTTCAGCCCCCGCGACATGATGAGGTCAACCGTGGCGCTGCCGGAATTGGACCACTGGCGCCAGATTTCGCCTTCGATCACAGCCGCCTCGTCCGGACTTTCCGCATTCGCCAGATGCTCAAACAGGCGGTCGAGCTCTGCGGTTGAAGCCGACGACGACGCAACAAGGGCTGGGGTGGCGGCAAGCGCCACCGCAAAACCAATCACTTTGACCATGCGCGTCACAAATTTCATGCGGTAGTATATGTCGCAAAATTGCGGCTTGGCGAGCCATCCGCAGGACAACAAGCCGTGAGCCCTCAGGCGTTCAGGTCTTCCCGCCGCACACCCTCAAACTCGGTTATGAGATCCGCGCCATAGGCGTTGGACGGCGTCTGAAAGCCGGTCTTCACGTTCCCGGCGGCGGCGCGCTGGGCAATTTCCAACCCGGTTTCTGCCGTCAGGGTATAGCCTTCCGGCGTTTCAAGCCGTGAGCGCACTACATTGCCGGCGCTGTCAGTAGCCTCACCAATCAATGTGGTGAAAGAGGCTGCACGCTGCTCATCCGTCGGCCCTTCCGGCATGCGCTCAATCTGCTTCTTCAGGAAACGCTGAACCGGCCCGGTCCCCATGATCCATCGCGCAGCAGACCCCAAGCCCGCCATGCGTTCCATGTCTTTGCTGGCTTCAAAGTAGATCGTGATGTCAGGAATGTTGGTGGAGTGATAGGCCGTAGAAACGTCTCCCCATCCCACTGCGATCGACTTGCTGTCACCCTTGCCGTAATCCATTGTTCGACGCGGCGCCTTGCCCAGTGCCACGATTTTTCCGCCACGGCGGACCCGCGTCCCGCTGGAAATGCTTTCAACCATTGTCTTGCCGGTGCCGTGAGACATGTTGCCCATGCCGGCAATCCCCATCTCCAGACGCTCTGCTTCCGGCAGCCGGCGCTTCATGTGAGCAGCCAGGCAGTCACTGGGCACCACATCAAACCCGACACCAGGCAAGACCATGATGCCGGCTTTGCGCGCTTCCTCATCCCGCGCCGCACAGGCCTCAAACACATCTATCTCGCCGGTGATATCCAGATAGTGCGTCTTTGTGCGCAGACAGGCATCCAGCATCGGCTTCGATGTCGCCGAAAAAGGCCCCGCGATATGCAGCACTGCGTCGACCTTCTCCAGCGCCTTGTCCAGAGCGTTGGGCCGGTCAAGCGACAGAGCGGCCCATTCGAGCCCCAAAGGTTCCGCCACCGCCTGAACCTTGGTTGCATTCCGCCCGGCGAGAATGGGCTTCAGGCCCTTTTCAGCCGCGACCCGCGCCGTCAGCTTACCGGTGTAGCCGGTCGCGCCGTAAATCATGAATTTGCCAGACATCGTCCGCGCCCCCAATTGCAGGCCCTACGCGATGCCCCCTGAGCATCCGGCCTGTGACTGTTTCTTTACATGATCGTGACGTGTCCGCCGCATCGGGGCAAGGGCACAGGCCCGCAGAAACTAAAGCAATCCGAGGCTCACAAGGTGTGTCCGAAGGTGATCCGCAGACACGAACTGATGCCCCACCATGCCGGCCTTCGTCGCTGCCGTTGCATTGACAGCAAGGTCATCGACAAACAGCCCTTCGCCTGGAGCCAGCCCGAACCGCTCCATCGCCAGCATGTAGATCGCGGGATCAGGCTTTTTGAGCTGCACTTGTCCCGACACGACGATGTCCCTGAAACGATCAAGGAACCCATAATCATCTGCATTGGGATGTGCCGGAGGCCATGTCTGGGCCGGCCAGTTGCTCAAGGCATAAACGGGAACGCCACCAGCGACGATGTCTTCAAGCAGAGCCACCGTTTCTGGGATGGGTCCCATGACTGCCTTTTGCCAGTCGGACGCCATCGCATCAAATGCGGGCACAAAATGAGGATAGTCGCGCTTGAACGGCTCCAGCGTCTCATCAAAAGGCGCAGGACTGTCATGGCATGCCTGATGGGCGCGCCAGAACACCTCCCCAAGGAAGGCTTCCACCACGCCACGCGTGGCAAAATGCTGCTGAAATATGTGGCGCGGATCCCAGTCAATGAGGACCCCGCCAAGATCAAAAACGACTGCTTTCACGCTTCCCGTCTCTTCAGACATGAGCGTGAGCACCCGTTAGCCCTGGCGGGCTTTGAAGCGTGGGTTGACCTTGTTGATCACGTAAAGGCGGCCTTTACGGCGCACGATACGGCAGTTTTTGTCGCGCTTGGCCAGCGACTTGAGCGAATTGCGGACTTTCATCGGATCGGATCGCTTGTATCTCGGCGCCGAGTAACCGGCTGCCCATGAAAACGGAAAGGCCGGGGTTTCCCGGCCAATTGGGCGCGGAAAATAGCAGTCCCGCCCCTCATGTCAACCATCTCAACCAGGACACTCCCATTCAGACATCCCGGCGGTTGTACCTGATCGAACACCTAGCCATATGAGGGTGCCATCAGGTAAAGGTGACGCCCTGTCATGAATTGTGGCGCATCTGTCCTCAGGCGGACCCAAGCGCCAAAGCCCATTTCAAATATCGAGTACCCATCTCCATGAGTTACGAAGAGCGTCCCCAGAACGCCAGCAAGCCTGAAGGCCCGCCCTCGAACGCGCCGCTTGAAGAGCCGCTTGTCGAGATCAAGGACCCGCCACTCTGGTTCACCCGCGCCCTGGCTGCCCCGCGCGAAAGCCGGCACGTGACCGTGGATGGGGTTCCCATTCATTACCTGCTGTGGGGGGCCCCCAAGGATGGCGAAGCACCCAAGCCGGGCATTGTGTTTGTGCATGGCAATGGCGCCCACGCCATGTGGTTCGCCCACATCGCACCATTCCTGACGGACCAGTTCCAGGTAGCCTCAATGGATCTGGGCGGCATGGGTGAAAGCGGCTGGCGGCCGGACCGCTACACCCGGGAAAGCTATGCCAAGGAGATTATCTCCGTTGTCCGAGATGCCAATATGGCGCCGGGCTATGTGGTCGGGCATTCGTTCGGTGGATTCGTTTCGCTTATTGCAGCCTCGACCTATGGCGAGGAACTGGGCGGATACATACAGGTGGATTTCGGCGTGCGCCCCCATGGCGAACACGAGGAATGGTTCAAGGACAATCCGCCACCGCGCCCGACCCGGGTCTACCCGGACTACGAAACAGCCCTTGGACGATTCCGTCTGGCCCCGGACCAACCACTGGCCAACCGGTTCATCTTTGATTTCATCGCCAAAGAGAGCCTGCGCGAAGCAAAGCCCGAACCGGATCATCTCGGCCGCACATCAGAGGCTGCCGGTTGGACATGGAAGTTCGACCCGAAAATCTTCTATGGCCTCGTGCTCGGCGGGGACCTCAACGAGCGTTTTCAGGACATGGCGTGCCGCAAGGCCGTGGTCATGGGCGGCCTGTCATGGAACGGGCAAAAGGAAGTGATGGACCACCACCGCAAGATCGGAGGCGACGCAACGGCAGTCTTCTCAATTCCCGAAGCACGCCACCATGTCATGCTCGACCAACCCCACGCCTTCACGATGGCGGTTCAGGGGCTGGTCACAGCCTGGGAAGCCGAACGCACCCGTTAGGTGCCCCTAGCGTGCGTCCAGCGACCTGTCGACCGTCCTGGCAGTTATGGTGACATTGCCCCCGTGCGAGTAGGTGACGCTTTTCGTGAATTCGCTGGCCGTCCGCACCGTAAAATAGACCGGTCCGCCGCCCTGATACTGGTTGATCACCGAGGAGGTGCGTTGCGAACGGTCACCAACAACTTCCGGATTGGACGCAATCAGGAGATATCTCTCTTCACCGCGGATCAACGCGCTTGCCGTCAGCTTGGGGCCACGGAAGACGAACTTCTCTTCCGATATCTGACGCACGGGGAGCCCGTCTGAATCGAGGAATGTCAGTTGCGGCGCAAACAGACCGCTACTGCTGGGAACTGCAGCCACCCGCACGGAAAACGGCGCCACGCTTTGAGGCAACTGCACGAGTTCAAACAAACTCCGCACCCCTTCTGATGTCTCCAGACAGGAACTCGATCCGGAAATCAGAAACTCCAGTGGCTTGGTTTCTTCGGCACTCAATGTCAGGGGCTTTGCAGCAGACAGAGCCGGCTCGGCGACACACGATGTCTTGGCGACAGAGAGAATGGGTGCAGGCCCCATGTCCTGGGCGCAAGCAGCGAGCAGTGAAGCAGCCGCACCCAGCAACGCGAGACGCGTCAGTCCTTGCAATGACATGATCATTTCAGCAGCTTCCCGACCGTGTTTGATGCTTCGGTGATTGCAACGCGCACACCTTCCGTTGACTTGGCGGCATTGCTTTCGAGACCTGAAAAATCCGCATACTGATAGGATGGGTCCGCGGAAATCGTCACAGTGTCGTCGCGCTGGTCGGTTAGTCGATTGTAGACGATATCCTCACGCATCAGCACCATGTTGTCACTGGCGCGTACAAGGCGGGTCTTCATCCAAGCAAACGGACGCCACGGCGTACTGCTACTGATGCCTGCTGCCGCATATCCGTACCCAGGCACGATGACATCCAGGAAGGCGTCTACCGGCTCATCCGTCGCCGGATAACTCTCGACAAAGTCTCTTTTGCTGGTGCGTGTCGCATTGATAACAACCACCTCATACCCCTGCTCCTCCAAGGCGGCAGTCAAACTGCTTTCGACTTCCTGTCGAATGTAGAATTCGTTGCTGGTCAGGACCGTATTCAGACTGCTCGCACGCGAACTCGCCATGCTCGCGTCAACAATCGCCCCGATGATTCCAAAGCTCTGGCCAACAGTTGTGGCGAGGAAGGCTGTCGGCTCGCTTGGAAGCGACGGTGAGAGCAACCCGATTTTTTTTATGGGCTGGGTCGCAGACTGCTCGAATGGAACAGATTTATAGGTGGCACACCCGGCAAGGAAAACAAATAAAGCAACAACACAAATACGACGCATGACACCCCTCACATTGCATGCAACCCAAATCAACATGGGTCGGATGTCACAGTGTTGTGGAGCGAAAATCCGGCGGCAAGCTGCCGAATCTGATGCGGATGATTTGCCAAAACGACTGTTGCCTTATCACAACACCGCACCCGTTCAGGTTGTAATTCTCTACCCTTTGGGCACTACATCGCCGTCGTGGTCATCTTCGTCATCATCATATCCCGCCCGCACGGACGAAACGAGCGGGTGCAGCAGTATGAAGATGCCCATAATGACCATCAGGCATGCCGCCAGAATAAATGGCGCCTGCGGCATGATCTGATAGAGCGGCAGTGCCACGAACGGATTGACCACATGCCCCATCGCCGCCGTTGACCCGATGAAGCCGGCGATAGACCCCTGCTCATCCGGCTCGACACTCAATGATGCAGCAGCCGACAGACCGGGGCGCAGGAGACCAAAACCAAGTCCCGACGCCACAAGCGCCATCACCAGTGTTGCGTAGTTGCCGCCGGTGATCATCAGCGCAAACGCGATGATCATCACCACGGTGCCGCCACGCAGCATGGTCTGGACGGAAAGATTGAGCCGTTGGATCAATACCAGTTGGGCAAACAATGTCGACATCGCCATTGCCATCATGCCGACACCGACCATCTGGGCGGCGTCTTCAACGCTCAGTGAAAGCGTATCCTGAAAATAGAACGCAGACACCTGAACAACGATGGATTGCCCCATTGCCATCAATACGCCGACCACGAGGAACGGCCAGACCCGTGCGTCCTTGATCTTGAGCCGGTGTTTCTTGTCCTGGCGTTCACGCGGGCGCGTACGTTCAGGCAGCAATATCCAGATCGCCAGCGCACTGAGAAAGGCGAGTGATCCGACCACAAAGAACGGTGCCAGCAATCCGAAGACGATCAGGGCCGCAGCCACACCCGGGCCGATGACGGTCCCCATGCCAAAGGCCGCACCGATTGTTGCAACACCCGACGCCCGCTCGGCACGTGTCGTACGATCAGCTACATAGGCCTGACTTGCGGGCATGGTACCGGACCCGAAAGCCCCAAAAATTGCCCGGACCCCAACAAGCAGCGGGAACAGCAATGCAATACCGACAACGCCCTGCATCCCAAGCCAGATGAAGATGGCAAATCCGATCGTCGACGTTCCAAATCCGCACAAGCCGACAAGCATGATCGGCTTGCGGCCCCACACGTCGCTGGTGCGTCCCCAATACGGACTGGTAACAACCCACAAAAGCGCAGACAGGGAAAAGATTGCCCCGACCTGGACCTCTGTCAGGCCAAGATCACGCGCCACCGGCGGCAACACCGCAAAAAACAAAGACTGCCCCATCCCCAGACACAGCAGGCAAAAGAACAGAATGCCGAAGGCACGCTTGCGCTCATCCGCCGTCGTCTGCTGTAGCGCAGATGATGTTTCTTGATCTTTGTTTGGGGTCATCAGCCTAGCCGAAAGGGTCCGCCTACATAGCTCACCTCACACGGACCGGTCCATATGGGCAGCCGAATGGCAGTTATTCAGGAGCTGACATCCAATGCTTTCGGCGGCGACATTGCCCTTTCAGCGCAATACGTGCGGCTCTAGGCCGCCGCCTTCAAAGGAGCCCGATGCTTCTGGTACATGGACTTGACCCAGGCGGCACCGGGATGGTCCGCAAATTGATCAAGATAGGCCTGAACGCGAGGCACGACCGGTACAGGCTTTTGCATGTCCGGGTGCGGCACCTCCACCGAGGGTGCAAGAATTGCCGCGGCGGTAAGGTCTGCGATCGAGAACTGATCCCCGACCAGATAGCCTGTTGCCGCTGACTGCTCCGCCACAAAATCAAAAGCTTCGCACGTCAGAGCATTTCCTTCCTCAAGCGCATCTGCATGAATATCCATCTTGCTGCGCATCATTCCTTTCACGAGCGGCAACATCCGCCGGTAAATGAACCGGTTCACCGGAGTCTGCCCGCGCGAGAACATGGCACACAGATAGTCCGGCTCCTCGATTAGATGCACAAAGAGCGACCGGCGCTCCTTGACGGCGATGTCTCCATCAAACTTCTCAACGATATCCATCGCTTGCTGTCGCAGGTCTTCATCAGCAGGAAGCAAGGCCGGTTTCGGGAAGCGCATTTCAAGCTCAAGAACGATATCAGTCGATCCCGCCAGGACGTCGCCATCAGCAAAGCGGACCACCGGTGTCTGTTCTTGACCGGAGAGCTTCTTGATCTTGCCCGCATGTGGCCCAGGCATATAGGGAATGCGCGTATGGGGTATACCCTTGTAATCCAGCGCCCAGCGCGCTTTTTCATTGTAATGCGACATCGGAAACATATGCAGTTCAATCATCGACCCGTCCCCTTGCGGCTCCTAAGACAAACCCTTGCAGCAAGGTTGCTTTCCGGTGACCGCGCATTAAATTATGATCATAATTCTATACTCATATCGGAGGCCGCGTAAAGCTCATGCGTTACCCGCCAGGTCACAAGGAAGAAACACGCGCGCGCATTGTTCAGGCCGCCGCTGACCTGTTTCGCAAGCACGGCTATGAGGGCGTGGGCGTTCAGGACATCATGAAAGAAGCCGGCCTCACCCATGGCGGGTTTTATGGCCACTTCAAGTCCAAGCAACAGCTCTTTCAGGCTGTCATGGGACTTGAAGCAGATTTTCTCCGCCGCATGCGCGCCCGCACCGGAACGACCGGCAAGGCCCTGCGCGACGAGGCCAAGGACATCTGCGCCGGATATCTGGAACCGGCACATATGGAGGCCATAGGCAAAGGCTGCCCGATGGCATCGCTTGCAGTAGATGCAGCGCGGGCCGACCACAAAACCCGCAAGGAATTTGCCAGCGGACTGGCAGACCTTGAGCGTGAATTTGCCCGCGGCCTTGCATCCTCCAAAGAACCGGATTCGCGGGCGCTGGCCGCCATCGCATTGGCCGTCGGCGGCTTCATCCTCGGCCGCGCGTCCGGCGACAAGGATTTGCAGACCGCAATAATGTCAGCGTCACGCGACGAAATTGCCAATCTGCTTGACCGCGGCAAACCTTGAGAGAGACGGCAAAAAATCACGCGATAAGCTGCTTGCGAAAAACACATTCGGGAGCAATCGCCATGGACCTCGCCCTTACCAAAGAGCATGACGCTTTTCGCGACGACGTACGTCAGTTTCTGGAAGACAATCTGGACGAAGACCTGAAGCGTGCCGGGCGCCTGGGCACCAGCGTATATGCGGACTACGACGTTACCATGCGCTGGCACAAGATACTCCACCGCAAGGGCTGGCTGGTCCCGTCCTGGCCAGAAGAGCACGGCGGCACCGGCTGGGACCTGATGCGCCAATACATCTGGGCCAGCGAAACGTCCAAGGCAGGTGCCCCCTCCCTGTCCCCCATGGGCGTCGGCATGATCGGCCCTGCCCTGATCGGCTATGGCACACAGGAACAGAAGGACTATTACCTGCCCCGCATCCTGTCCGGCGAAGACTTCTGGTGTCAGGGATATTCCGAACCCGGATCAGGATCAGACCTTGCCTCCCTGCAGATGAAAGCGGAAGACAAGGGCGACCACTTCATCTGCTCCGGGTCAAAAATCTGGACGACACACGCCAACTACGCCAACCGCATTTTCTGTCTCGTGCGGACAGACGGATCCAGCAAACCTCAGGAAGGCATCACCTTTGTGTTAATGGATATGGATCAGCCCGGTGTCACTGTTGACCCGCTGCTCATGCTGACCGGCGAGCATATTCAGAACCAGATTTTCTTTGAGAACGTGAAAGTCCCAAAGGAGAATGTCGTAGGTGAGATTGGCAAAGGCTGGACGGTTGCCAAGTATCTTCTCCAGTTTGAACGGGGAAATGCCTACGCTCCGCGGCTTTACTCGCGCCTTGAGAAGATCCGCGCCGGCGCCTCCGACGAAAATTCGGGAACCGGCATGCGTCTGGTTGACGACCCGGCCTTCATGGCCAAACTGGCAGAGGCAGAAGTCGAAATTGCCGCGCTTGAATTCACCGAGCATCGCATTCTGTCCGCCCTGGCAGCCGGAGACCCTCCGGGTGCGGAATCATCCATGCTCAAGACCAGAGGCACCGAAGTCAGCCAGCGCCTGACAGAAATCTCCATAGAGGCCGCGGCGTTTTACGGCCTGCCGTTCCAGCCGCACTACACAGCCCCCGGCGGCCCGGTGCCGTCTGCACCTGCCCGCGATGGCAATCTCCCGCCCGTCGGACCAGAACGCTGGGTGACCGCGGTCCCGAAATATCTCAATGACCGGGCCGGGTCGATCTATGCCGGGTCCAATGAAATTCAGCGCAACATCATGGCAAAGGCAGTGCTGGGGCTGTAGGCTCCGGCACATGCCACCTGGTGGCCCCACCCCACCCTGCCTGAAGGCCGCTAACGAATGACTGCCATTCTCGACTGGCTCAATGAATACGAGTCCGCTCTATCGGCCATCGCGGCCTTGATTGTCATTGGTACAGTTGCAGCAACCGTGGGACGCCAGTGGCTTTCGAAGCAAGGCACCACACCTACCGCTGGCAGCTCTTCCAGCACGGCCGGAGCATCACAGTCATCGTCATCAACGTCGCCCGGCCCGGTCACTGACCGCCCTTCGATCGCCGTCCTGCCGTTCGAAAACACATCCGGCGATCCCGCAAAGGAAGCGGTTGCCGATGGTCTGACCACCGAGATCATCGCCGGACTATCGGCCAACCGGCACCTCTTCGTCATCGCCCGCAACTCCTGCTTCACCTACAAGGGCCGCAGTGTTGATGTTCGGGAGGTGTCCCGCGAGCTTGGTGTGCGATATGTGCTGGAAGGCACGGTACGCCCAAGAGATGGTCGCGTGCGCGTCAGTGCGCAACTCATCGACGCCACCAACGGGGCAACCACATGGTCCCAGCGTTTCGATGTTGCCGTCGACGACCTCTTTGAGCTTGATGACGTTGTCACAGCCGAAATCGTGGCGGCACTCATTCCCGAACTGAGACGGGCCGAAGCCGCCCGCGCCCGTGAAAACCCTGTTGGTCTGGATACATGGTCAAAGATCAATTCTGCATGGCTGGACCTGCAGAATGATCTTGCCAGTCAGACCAACGCCAAGAATGTGATCCAGCGGCTTGAGGCGGTATTGACGGAGGCTCCGGACGCTGCCCTCGCCCACGCTGTCTTGGCGCACGCTTATTCACTGGCTTTTCAGCTCGGTGCTGAGGATGACGAAGAGACACGTGGGTTCCAGGCCAAGTCCAATGAACACATTCAAAAGGCAATCACGCTGGACCCGGACGATCCTGCAATTCGCCACCTGGCTGGTGCAGCGCTCTCAAATTATAGGGAAAGCGATGAGGCACGCCGCGCCTATCGCAAGGCTCTTGAGCTGAACCCGGACTATGCACCCGCATTGGGCAGCCTAGGTGTATCCTTGCTGTATGCCGGGCGGACAGAAGAAGCGATTGACTACATAGACCGCGCAATGCGTCTGTCCCCCCGGGAGCCACAGGCTTATCACTGGCTGTCTCATCTGGCGTTGGCCCACAACATCCTCGGGGATACATCGAAGGCCCTCGACTATGCCAAGACCGCATATGAGCGGCGCCCGACGTTGATGGGCCGCGTCGCACTGTTGATGGCTCACGCACAACAGGGCAACACAGCCGATGCCAAGGCCGTGGCAGATGAGCTAATCGCAATCCTGCCATCATCCGTAGCACGTGACGGGTTCGTCCAGGCTCTGGATCAGATCGTACCCGACCCCAAACGACACGATGAACTGCTGAATGTGCTGGCCCCCTATCTGACCGGCCCGGCGGACAATGCGAGTCAGAACACCAACTGACTAACCAAGAGCGGCGTCCACCATCCGCTCCACGAATGCACCGCCAAGCCAGGAGCCGACCGGTATCGCAAGATAGAGTGCGAACTGCGCAACTGTCGGCGCTGTGATGGGGAGCTCAGGCGCTTTCTCCAGCCTGTCTTCATACGCCAACAGAGCGCCCATCTGCGCCAGTCGCTGATCGTCCGCTTTCTTCACCAGGGTCTCGCTTGATGGATCAAGCGCTTCAAGATGGAGACGGGCAATAGCTGCACGGACGTCCGCCAGTGCTTTTTCCTTGGCGCGGCGGATGACACGACGCCCTGCCATTGCGGGACCAATGGCAGCAAGCCCACCCAACAGGGCAATACCCGCCATGAAAACCACAATGACCGTCGATTCGATATTCGAGTCGAGCACAAACAACATGCCGATTGCAGCGCCGATCATCCAGATAAACGACGTATGCAAACCAGCACTGGCCAGAGGGCGCAAGGCCTCGGACTCAAGAGGGCTGACTTCGATACGCGCGTCAAGCTCTGCCAGCAGACGCCGCGCACCGGTAATCATCTGATACGATGCCTTGGAAAGACTCGCGATCAGAAAAGGCACAATGACAAGGAACCATCCAGCCGCCCAATAGGCTTCTGGTGGCAATGCGCTCTGCCACAGGTCTGGTTTTCCGGTCATAAGGGTCCAGGCACCCGGAACCGCGAAGACAGGAATAAGAAAGCCGAACACCCAGCCGAAACCAGACGCGATCAAACGTCCGCGTGACCCGCCTGAGGCCATTCGCACATAGAAGTCGCGCAGCCCGGCACGATCCAGCGAGGGAACGACGGGCGCGAGATTGGCGATATCTGCCTGGTGCCGTGTCTGGACGTATGGCAGGGCAAAAACAGTAAAGCCAGCAAGAAGCGACGTGATGATGGCCGCCCAACTGTATGGATCGATGGGAATGGTCGAGTCCTGCAGGTCAAGCGGTATGGGCAGCAGACCAATCGCAAAACCGGGAACGAAATAGGTTGCCGCGACGAGTCCGGCGACAATGACTGACGCCACCTGAGGCGAAACACCTAAAAAGCGGACGGCTTTCGCCTCCCACGTGAAAGCCAAGTCCTTGGGTACCTTCACTTCGCCCCCCCGCTCAACATCTTGGCACTTAAGATCACCCTATGCACTCCACACATCAATGAAGCCTGCAAAGAAGCATTGCACAAACCCGGTGCCGCCTCGAAACTAAACGCGAACCCGCACCTCACAAAACCCCAGGTTTCCCCATGAATGTTGATGATGCCATCCGTACACGCAGATCCGTGCGCGCCTTCAAGCCGGATCCGGTCCCACGCGCCGTATTGGACGATCTCCTTGAGGTCGCCCGCCACGCACCCAGCGGCACGAACATCCAGCCCTGGCACATTCATGTGGTAATGGGCGAAAGCCGTGACAAGCTTGTGGACGCTGTGCTGCAGCATCGTGAAAAGCATCGAGCAGAAGGTGCGCCCGACGCATTCTCTGAGTTTCCCCGCGCCACCAAGCGCAAGGCCCCCTACACAACGCGCATGCGCACGCTGGGCAAGACCATGTACGGCCTGCTTGGCATTCCAAAGGGCGATCAGGAAGCCAACTGGCACCAATGGGCCCGCAATTATGAATTCTTTGATGCGCCGGTAGGGCTGCTTTTCACCATCGACAAGGATCTGGAATATTCCAGCTGGGTCGATATGGGCATCATGCTTCAGACGATCATGCTGGCAGCCCGCGCCCGCGGCCTCGACACCTGCGCTCAGGGCGCCTGGAACAATTTCTGGACAGTGACAAAAGATGTTCTGGATATTCCGGAAACGGAATATGTCGTCTGTGGCATGTCACTTGGATATGCAGATGAGAATGAACCGGTGAACACGCTGGTGGCAGAACGCGAACCCGTATCTGAGTTCGTCACCTTCCATGAAGGCTAGACAGGCCTAGAACCCGGACCGCTGGATTCTGTTTGCCCGGAACCGGAACGCCCGATCAATCGCCGGCCCGCCGAAGCTTTGGCCAAAAGCCGCATCGCGGGCCTGCCGGAACGCTATGTCACCGTTCACTGACCCAGCACGTCGCGTACTGCCGGTGACAACAAAAAAGCCACCGCCACCAGAGCAGCAGACGCTGCCGAAAGTGTTGCCAACACCACCGCTCAATCCGCCAAGTGCCAGCTGGCCATTCAGCGCATGCGTCGTAGCAGGTATGTCGGCAGAATGGCTGTAGTCAGGAGCAAACTCATAATAGGCGCTGCCCGCATCACCGGCATGCACAGGAGCTGCAAACATCACGGCACCGACGGCCGCAGTCGCAATCAAGGACAATAGGTTTCGCATGGGACGCAGCCTCTCAAACGGCTTGAACAAGAAACCTTAACATAGTCACGCCGACGCTGTTTTCCCAGTTTGGCACAAGCCATGGTTAACATCCGAGGTCAAATTAACCTTTTGTTGAGTATGCGGCCCGCCCGGCTATTCTCCTGCCCGTCAAGACATTCATCTAACCGACGAACAAAGGGACGGTCAGTATGCCCGCACCAAAACAGTTCCTCCCCCACCCCACGCCAGAGACGGCTCATTTCTGGGAAGGCGCAAAGGCCGGTGAACTTCGCCTGCAGCGCTGTGGTGCATGCACCAAGGTGTATTTTCCGCCGCGCCCGTTCTGCCCGGAATGCGGCTCACGCGACGTCGCTGTCTTCAAGGCCTCTGGCGACGCCAAACTTTATTCCTACGTGATCAATCACCGCCCCCGAGCTGACTTCGGCGACGAACCACATTCCATTGCAGTCGTGGAACTGAAGGAAGGGCCGCGGATGATGACCAACATTGTCGGTTGTCCGCAGACCCCGGAGGCGCTGCAGCTGGACATGCCCCTCAAGGTCACCTTCGAGGACAAGTCGGACGAGATCGCTCTTCCCAGGTTCACACCGGCTGACACGAAGGCAGGAGCGTAACCATGGGACAAAAGACAACCGCTATCGTCGGCGCCGCCGAAACAACCGAGCTTGGCAAAATTCCGCATATGTCTGAACTGATGCTGCACGCGGATGCCGCCCTCAACGCCCTGGCAGATGCAGGTCTCAAGATTTCTGACATTGACGGTGTAGCCACAGCCGGGGAGAACCCGGGCACGCTGGCTTACTATCTCGGCATCACCCCGAGCTGGGTGGACGGCACATCAGTCGGTGGCTGCTCCTTCATGCTGCATGTCCGCCATGCCATGGCCGCCATTGAGGCGGGCTTATGCACGACAGTGCTCGTCACCCATGGCGAGAGCGGCAAGAGCCGCGTCGGTGTCAATCGTGGTGGCGGGCGCGGCCCGACAAGTCTCAACGGACAGTTCGAAGTGCCCTATGGGGTCATGGGACCGCCGTCAATGTTCACCATCCCGGTCCTGCGCTACCTGCATGAGACCGGCACGACGATGGAGCAACTGGCATCTGTCGCTGTCGTACAGCGCGAATGGGCAGCGAAGAATCCGCGGGCCTACATGAAGGACCCCATCAGCGTTGATGACGTGCTTAACTCGCGCATGATCGCCTGGCCTTTCCGGCTTCTGATGTGCTGTCTCGTCACGGACGGGGGTGGCGCACTGATCATTACCTCGGCAGACCGCGCAAAAGACTTTCCCCAGAAGCCTGTCTATATCCTCGGCACAGGCGAAAGCACGGAAACGCCTATGGTCAGCCAGATGGAAGACTTCACAACATCACGCGCCTTCCGTGTGGCAGGTCCGGCGGCCATGGCATCTGCCGGTGTCAGCCACGACGATATTGACCATCTGATGATCTACGACGCGTTCGCCCACCTGCCCCTCTACGGCCTTGAAGACCTCGGGTTCTGTGAACGCGGGGAAGCCGGCGCTTTCATCGCAGAGGGCAACACCCGCCCGGGCGGCAAGCTGCCGCTTAATACCAACGGCGGAGGCCTCTCCTACATGCATTCCGGCATGTACGGCATGTATGCCCTTCAGGAGAGCGTGCGGCAGATGCGGGGCACTGCCCCTGCGCAGGTAGACGGCGCAGAGATATCCATGTGCCATGGCGTTGGCGGCATGTTTGCCGCGTCAGGCTCCATCATTATGTCCAACGTCGCGCCATAGCCTTCCAATGCCGCAACAGGAAATGCCGCATCGATGTCCCGGTGCGGCTTTTTCTATGAACGTGTTGCAAATGCGCTGAACCGGGTTAGGTGACGCCGTAAACATGATCTTCACGTTTGAAAGGTAAACCGGCAGCAAGGGGATGCCGACAGAAAGAAACCGCAAAGATGGTGTATCAACTCATCTATGTCAGCACCGCCATTGGTAGCACCGGCGAAGACCAGATCGCCGACATCCTGGAAACTGCGCGCCATAACAACAAAAAGTCCGATATTACAGGACTGTTGCTCTGCCACGGCGGCACGTTCTTTCAGATACTTGAGGGTGACCAGCAGCCGGTGACGGACTGTTTCGCATCGATCGCAAGAGATTCCCGCCACAAAGATGCCGTTGTCCTGCTTAAGAAGCATCAGGACCGTCGGGCATTTGCCCAATGGTCAATGGGACACGCCAAGCCGGAAAATCTGTCTAAGAGCCATCGCGACATCGTCATCTCGCTGTCGAGCCTCGCAAGGGATCTCGCCGGAGCCCGTCAGGAGAAGCGGCATGAAGCATCCATCCTGGCAGACACGTTCGTTCGCGGCTTCCGCGAATTCGACGACATCTAGCAACAGCAAGACTTTATGATCTGTGCCAGTCGGCACACCTGACACTCGGGGCTTATCTCTCTGAGAAGGCCGTATCAAGCGACCGGAATACCGGCTTGAGCAGGTACCTGACGATCGATTTCGACCCGGTGACAATCTCTGCGTTCACCACCATGCCCGGCAATACCAGATGCTTGGCCATTTCACTTCCCACATAACTGCGGTCGAGCGTAATGGTGGCATGGTAGAAGTGCTCGCCACGTTCGTTTTCAAACGTGGACGCGGAAATCTTGCTGACACTGCCTTCAAGTGCCCCGAAGCGTGCCGGGTCGTATGTGGTCACACGCACATGGGCACGATCCCCGATGCTCACATGCCCGATGTCCTTCGGATCAACATCGACCTTGGCAACCAGTTCATCATCAAGCGGAACGATTTCGAGAACCGGATCACCCGGCCGAACCACATCACCCACCGAGTGAACCGTCAGTCCTTTGACCAGTCCGCGTGCCGGGGCCCGCAACGCAAGACGCTTCACACGGTCACGCGCCTTGGCGATCTGATTGTTGACTTCTTCAAGCTCACCCAGAGCGCGGGCACGGTCACGTTTGGCTTCATCAACAAGACGGGCATCAATCTCTTTCAGGCTCAACTGGGCTTCCAGCAATGCCTGTTCGACCTCGGACATGCGTCCTTGTGCAGTTATCAACTCGCCACGCGTCTGCTCAACGGCCCTCTGGCTTTCCAGGAAGGCAATGCGGGATACCAGACCCTTTTCAAGAAGGCCCTTACGCATCCCCATCTGTTCTTCCAGAATGCCAACCTGAGTTTCCAGATTGTCCACGCGACGCTCAAGCGAGGTCAGTTCAGCTTTGCGCTGGGCGATGCGCGAATTGGCAACGCCACGCTGCTCAGCGCGTGATGCATTCTGAAGCGCCCAGGCTTCCATTTGTGCGCTCGCCAAGTGGCGGAACTCAACATCTATGTCAAAGGCAGGCTCCTGCTCGTTGACAAAAGCCTCCTGCCGAATAGCTGTCAGCTCAAGCGAAGCCGCTTTAGCACGTGCCTGATCAAGATCAGCCCCAGCAAGTGCCGGCTGGAACTGCACAAGCGGCTCACCGGCCTCAACAAGCTCCCCGTTGCTGACAAGGATGTCGCCGACAATACCGCCTTCAAGATGTTTGACCGTGAGCACAGACCCGGCCGGTTCAACCTGACCAGCCGCAACAGCGAGTTCCCGGACGGTCGTAAAGGATGCCCAGACGATAGCCAGTCCCACAAAGACACTGATGACCATCAGGATGAGGCTTGCAACACGTGGGGCTTTGCCTTCCTCAAGCGCCAGCGGCAGCGCCAGGAGTTTTTCATCCGGCGCACCAAGCATGCGGCGCTTAAATCTGTGAAGCCCGAGTTTCACCCTTAGCCCCCAAACAATTCTGCGAGTACCTGATCAGGCGGCCCATCAAGCACCACGCGGCCTTGATCAATAACCACAACACGATCAGCAATCTTCATATGGGACGGGCGTTGAGTAACCATTAAGACCGTCGAATTTCCTTTGAGTTTCGCCAGTTTGGCCCGCAAAAGTTCATCACCTTCGTCATCCAGGTTATTCGCCGGCTCATCGAAAAGGTAAATGGGCGCCTTCTTCACATAGGCCCGGGCGAGAGCAAACCGCTGCTTCATGCCATCGGCCATGCGCCTCTGGAACTGATCCGTCAGACGGGTATCGAGCCCTTCCGGCAGGGATGCAACGAAATCAGCAAGCCCGGCGTCGGCAAGTGCCTGCTGAATGTCCTCTTCGCTGGCCGTGGGCTGCGCCAGACGCATATTCTGAGCAAGCGTTCCATGAAACACAGAGGTGCGCTGGGCCACATACCCGATGGACTGGCGAAGATCGCCCTTGTCGAGCTGGCGCAGATCATTGCCGTCGATGGCGACCGCGCCGGCTTGCGGCATGTAAAGGGCTGAACAGATCTTGAGAATGGTGGATTTACCCGAACCGCTAGCGCCCGTGATGGCCACCATTTCGCCCGGCTTCACGGCAAAGTCGACGCCGACCAAGGCAGGCTCCGCCCGTGGCGTATAGCGAAAGCTAACCTTCCCAAATGCTATACGGCCCTTGAAGCTGCGATAGAAAGACGCCTGCTGACTGGGTGAGCGCTCAACCTGAAGCCGCATCAGCTGGTTGACTTGAGCAAGCGACTGTTTGACCTGCTCGATCCGGTTCAATCCAAGGAAAGCCGCTTGAATGGGCGACAGCAACCGCCAGACCAGCGCCATGGTCGCAATCAGCGCGCCAATGGTCATCATGCCTTCCATGACCATCAGTGTACCGACGGCCAGAGTCGCAACGCCGGCAGCCTGCATCATGGTCTGGCTGATCGTCTGAACGATCACACCCAGATGTGACACTGAATGATGGGCCTCCGCTCCCTTGGCGGAGATGTCGCGGAAACGGGACTTCCAGTGAAGCCCGTTGCCCGACTGCCGCACCACGCGCTGGTTCTCAATTGTCTCAATCAAGAAGGCCTGACGCGCCGAACGCGCTTCCCCAAGCTTCGCCACGCGTGCCTTGCTGATCGGCCAGGTAACAAGTCCCAGAATGGTGAAACCGACAATCAACGCCACCGGCACAAAGCCAATCACGCCGCCGATCATGAAGACCGTCACCAGGAAGAGGATCAGGAACGGCAGGTCAAGCGCTGAGGCGGCGAGCGGCCCTGTAAAGACTTCCCGCACGGTCTCAAACTGCTTGAGGCGCGCAATCTGGGCGCCGATGGGCGCGCGCTCCGTCATGCTGACGGGCAAATGCAACAGTTTCTGGAAGGCTGCCGCTCCAATAAGCATGTCCAGCCGCGCGCCCACATAGGCAAGCATCTGCCCACGCACAAGCCGCAGCCCGCAGTCCGCCATCACGGCCAGCAATACGCCGCCGAGGAAAAAACCGAGTGTCTCCGGGGACCGCGTCGCGACCACCTTGTCATAAACGCCCATAATGAAGAGCGGCACCACAACAGCGAAAATATTGATGATGAATGTCAGTGCCAGCGCCTGCCAGATCACCGTCCTGAAGCGGCGAACCACGTCCCCCAGCCAATTGGTCTGCGCCGCTTTTTCCTGATCGGCCAGCGAGTCATCTGCTTTGCGAATATAGTAGGCCGTGCCGAATGTGCTGCCGGCTTTCACTTCGGCAACATCGCCCACAACCCCATCCAGTACGGTCAGGGTGTCGCCGTTGCGCTCAAGTACAAGACCCGCGGTCTTTCCATCCTGCTCAAAAAGACAAGGCAGAAGCTCCGGCCGCAGATCAGCTAGTGTCGTGCGCTCAGGCACAGTCACATAATGCAGGTTGGCCAGCACCATCCGCAGATCTGCAAGATCAAGGGAATCCGCAAAGTGCGGCAGCGCTTCCGCCAGATGCCGAGCTTCACCACGCCAGCCCAACGCATGCAACAGGGGAACCAGGCAGGCGCCAGTGGCCGATGTCGGTTGGAAGCTGGAGAGCCCGCCACCGTGCAACAGGTTCTCCAGGCGCGGTGCTGATGTCTGCGTACTCACGCTGCACCTCCTGCCCGGACAGCCGGTGTGCCATCAGCAGCAACCGTCTGGTCCTGCTGATCCACAGCAGCATCAGATGCAGGCGACGCATCGGTGAAACCACGTTGGGGTGCGAAATCATGATTGAGCCGCGCCCGGCCCTTACGGATTGAGATCACACGGTCCGCCAGCCGGATCAACGACGGGCGGT
>Ga0207422_1001635_pt1 | contig 40500 bp, 41 predicted proteins | sample MarCyaLeptolynsp_FD_187757 | JGI IMG/M metagenome (GOLD analysis project Ga0207422, IMG submission 187757) | Marine cyanobacterial communities from Panama - species 1 Leptolyngbya sp. (SPAdes) | ecosystem: Environmental > Aquatic > Marine > Unclassified | place: Panama: Panama City | collected... | reverse complement strand
ATTCCCTATCAGTTGCCCTTTCCAAAGGACGCACAGGCGGAAATCGTGGTCCCGAGCGCCATCCCCGAGGACGAACGGGTTTGGGTGCCCCAGGCAGACAATGTCTGGTTTCGGCCGCTCTGCCTCAACAGAAGCCAGGGATACTGGGTCAACCTTCTCCGCGTGCGAAAGGCCGGCGTTCTGTCACGTCATCGCCACCCCAACCCGGTCCACGGGTATGTGCTGAAGGGGCGCTGGCACTATCTGGAGCACGATTGGGTGGCGGAGGCAGGCGGCTATGTCTATGAACCGCCCGGCGAGACCCATACGCTGGTCGTTCCCGACGACGTGGAGGAAATGATCACGCTCTTTCAGGTCAATGGCATCATGTACTACGTCGACCCTTACGGAAAACCACTCGGATATGAGGATGTTTTCACAAAGATCGACATGTGCCGCGAACACTACGAAAAGGTCGGGCTCGGCGAAGATTACGTTGACCAGTTTCTGAGGTAGTGACCCGCCTATTTTCTGTTGTGGAAGATGAAGCCGATGAAATTCAGAAGGATCTGCGCCGCCAGGATCTGGGTGCTTTGGCTCGGGTCGTAGTCGGGTGCGACTTCCACAAGATCGATACCGGCAACATCGCCTCGCTTTGAAAGGCCTTGCAGGATTTCCAGAACGTCATAATACAAGAAGCCGCCATGGCTCGGCGTGCCCGTTCCCGGCGCTATGGACGGGCAGAAGGCATCGATGTCGATGGTGACGTAATAGCGCGCTCCCGCCGGGATGCGCTCCAGCACCGCCTCGGTCCCGAGTTTGCGCACTTGCCGGACCGACAGGATATCGGATCCACGCTCCCGCGCATCGACGTAACCTTCCCTTGCCGTCGACGAAACATTGCGGATGCCGAGCTGGGTCATGCCGGAAACGTAGTCCTTCTCGATCGCCCGGCGCATGGGATTGCCGTGACCGGCGGTCACGCCGTGCCGCTCGTCCACAAAATCCAGATGTGCGTCGATCTGGACCACGTGGATAGGCCCGTTTGCCGCGCAATTCTCCTCAAAGGCGTTGATGCAGGGAATATTGACCGAGTGATCTCCACCAATCACGACCGGCATCGCGCCTGCAGCGAGGATTTTCTTCACACCGAACTCGATATTGGCGTGGCTTTCCTGGGTCTTGGTATGAATGATGTCGGCATCGCCGATGTCGACGATCCTGACGTCTTCACCGAGATAGGTCGCATCGTCTTCATGATCATAGGCCCCGGCGTGGCCGAAGCTGAACAGCGTCGAAGCTTCACGTACCGACCGCGGCCCGAATCTGGCTCCAGAACGGAACTGGCAACCGAAATCGAAAGGCGCTCCGAGAACCGCAACGTCGGCGTCGATCTTGTCCCAGTCGGAGACAAACTCCTTTTTGCCGAAGGTCGCGATGCCAACGAAGGGCAGGTTCAAACGCCCGGATTCATAGCCATGTCCCGACATGCGTTTCTCCGTAATTTTCGTGTGTCAGCCCGGATGGAAACCCGCACAATGTGGGAAAAACAAGGTTTTGAAAACAGGGTTTGGCCTAGTTCTGGACTTTTTCCAGCGCCGCATTCGCAGCTGCTTCCAGCATCGTCCGGTCTGTGGCTTCCGCCATCCCGTTGAAGATCATCAGCATGCGGCCATTTCTCGTAAAGAGGCCAAGCTGTGAGGAGGTCGCGGTCACCTCGCTGTAGTAACCGCCTTCGCCGATGGATATCTTATCCGCGGTTCCAGGTTCAAACGCCGCAATCATGCTGTCAATCGCCGCATCGGCGTCGGACCCTTCCGTGCCGTCCTTCGCCTCGCGCAGCATCAGGGACAGAACCGCGTTTCCATCAGAGTCGAGCACGTCGCATCCGGAAAGCGTGGACTGCGCGTCATCGGGTGCCACCAGCAGATTGTTTTCGGCAATCTTTTGGGGCGCCTGACCCATCACGGCCGCAAGGTCGATGTCTTCCAGAACAGCGCAGGCCGTCAGTCCGGAATGCTGGTCCGCACTTCCGGAGCAGGCTGCAAGTACAGCAGCAAGCCCTATCGCCGCAAAGGACGAATGTCGTTTTCCTTCAGACATGTTTGCCCCCTCGAACCGGCTTGGGGAAGCCTCGCCTTTTGACGATCGCTCCCCGCGCGCTCAAATCCGAAAGGTTCATATCTCCGATATCGGTCGAGCACACAAGCGATGCAGGCCAAAAAGGGCCAAGAATACGCAGACTTGGTTAAACCAGCCCGGTTATGTCGGACTGGCGCTGCCTGGACGTCTGTAGCACCCGCCAGAGGGGCGCTGCCCGTGACCCGTTCCAAAAATCCGTCAGGTTCCGGACTTGAAACGGGTCCAGCTTCTGGTCAGCAGCCGCAGTGTTTTTTGATCGCGCGGCAGGTTCGGAAACAACTTGGCCATCAGCTCGTCAGACGGATAGACGCTCGGATCCTCCCGGACCTCTTTCTGGACGTATTTGAACGCTGCCTTGTTGCCGTTTGGATAATAGTAAAGATTGGTTACGGCGGCGATTGCCTCCGGCTCCATCAGAAAGTTGATGAAGGCGTGGGCATTTTCCGGATTGGGCGCATCTGCCGGAATGGAGAGGAAATCGAAGAAGATTTCGGTTCCTTCTCTTGGAATGGCATAGGCGACCTCCACGCCGGTTTGCGCCTCCAGCGCGCGCGCCTGGGCGAGCCCGGCATCCCCGCTCCACCCCAGAACGAGGCACAGGTCTCCATCCGCCAACTCATTGATGATTGAACCGGTTCTGAAATGCCGGACATGCGGCCTGATCGCAGTCAGCAAACCATCGACGGCCTTGAATTCGTCGGCATCCGACGTAAAGGGATCAAGTCCGAGATAATTCAGCGCGATTGCCATGACTTCCTCGGGTGAGTCGATCATTGCAACGCCGCAATCAGCGACCTTGGAGAGGATGTCTGGATCAAAGATCATGTCCAGACTGTCGATCGGGGCCGTCTCCAACCGCTCTGAAATCATTGCCGGGTTGTAAAGAATGCCCGTGGTCCCCCAAAGATAGGGAACACCATACCGGTTGCCTGGATCGTGCGCGGCCAGGAACCTCAGAATTTCAGGATCGAGATTGACGTGGTTGGAAAGTCGCTCCCGATCCAGCGTCTGCAGGGCACCGGCCTGGATCAGTCGATTGGCAACCAAGGCGGAGGGAAAGACGACGTCGTAGCCGGACGCTCCGGTCAACAGCTTGGTTTCAAGCACTTCCAGCGAGTCGAACGTGTCGTAGATGACATCAATTCCGGTTCTGGCCTCAAACTCGGAAATAACATCCGGTGGAAGATAGTCCGCCCAGGCCGTGACCGTGACGGATTTGTCCCCGGCCCGGGACAATCCGGGAAGTGCGGCCAGGGCCATCATCCCGGCAGCAAAGAGTTTCGCCAAACTGAAAACAAGTTGAGAGAGGCATAGCGCCTCACAGGTGTGGTTCTGCACGTCAAGTCCCCGTGACATCGCTCGGCGGCTCGAATTCGCGCTCAACCGCAAACCCAACAATCCGCACAAAGCTGTTTCTGGTCCCACACCTTCGGGGGCAAGACTTAACCGGAAACACGACAGCACAAAAGACCCCGATCCCGATTTCCGGTTCGAAACCGAATGACGGGGACAGCAGGTCTATGAAATTGGAAGAAAGAGTGGTGCCCCCCGCCGGAATCGAACCGGCACTCCCTAAGGAACTGGATTTTGAATCCAGCGCGTCTACCAGTTCCGCCAGAGGGGCAACTGACACCGGAGAGGGTGCCTATCATGGCCTATTCGACGATGCAAGCGATTGCTCGTTTCGCCGCCGGCAATTTCCGCGCGGAAACGACGCATATCAAGAGTTGCAAAAAGTGATATGCATTTGAATCTCGTGAAACATTAGCCTGCAAAGAAAAGCGCAAATTGTGCGCTTTTTCTGGACAAGCGATTTTAGCGTGTTTAGAAACGGCTTTATGAGCAAATCAGGACGAGAAATCGAGCTCAAGCTCGAACTGGACCGGTCAGCGCAAGACGCCATGAAACGGTTGGGAACCGTTGAAGGCTTCACCGCGGGCCGCGCTGTTTCCAAGACCTTGCAGTCGATTTACTTCGACACTCCTGATCAGGCCCTTCGCAAGGCGAAAATCTCTCTCAGGGTCAGAAAAACCGGCCGCAGCTGGGTCCAGACCGTCAAGATAGGCACGGGCATCGTCGCCGGACTGTCCTCTCCCGTCGAAGCGGAACATCCGGTCAAGGGCCGCGCGGTGGACTTTTCCGTGATTGAGGATGATGAAGTCAGCAAGACGCTCTCAGATATCATCGGCGGCGCGCCGCTTTCGGAATGTTTCGAAACGGTGATGAAACGGACGACCCGCCAGCTGACGCGTGACAGCGATGGTGGTCACGTGGAGCTTGCCTTTGATACCGGCAACATTCTGGCCGGAGACGGCAGCCAGCCTCTCATTGAACTTGAGATGGAACTCAAGTCCGGCCCGAGCCAGGCAATCTTCGATGTCGCCAAATCTCTCCTGAAGGACGTTCCGTTCCGGTTCTCGCCCTACAGCAAGGCAGAGCGCGGTTACCGCTTCGCGGAAGGCCGGGAAACCGAAACACCCACGCCTTATTTCGCTGAAGCAATCAGGTTCACGCCGGGCACGAGCGCAGAACTGGCATTCCGCGACGTGCTGCGCTCCTGCCTGAAACAGATTTCTGAAAACCGCATGGTGGTGCTCGCATCGGACGATCCGGAAGGACCCCACCAGCTTCGCGTCGGGCTTCGCCGGCTGCGCAGTGCCTTCCGCCTGTTCAAGCCTGTCCTCAATCCGGCAACCGTGGCTCCACTCGACCAGATGGCAAGGACCATTGCCAACGAGGCCGGTGAGGTGCGCGATCTGGATGTGCTCATTGACGAAATCGTCGAGCCACTGGTCGAAAAGGCGCCGCAGATCCTGTCCTTCGACGCGCTGCTCAAGACGCTCAAGGCATCGCGTGGTGAGGGGGCCCGAAACGCCCTTGCCAATCATCTGAGATCGGCTGAAGTGAACAGATTCCTGCTGGATCTGGCTGCCTACACCGAAGGCCGGGGCTGGCTTGACCCGGAGAACTTCGACCAGACCACCCACTTGGCGCAGCCAATAGAAGCCTTTTCCTCAAAGGCGCTCGCCCGGCAGTGGAAAAAGGTGCTCCGTTACGGAAAACGCCTGGAAGAACTGACGATCCCCGAACGTCACGACATGCGCAAGGCCATGAAAAAGATGCGTTACGGAATAGAGTTCTACGGCAGTCTTTATCCTCATGACACCGTGAAACCCTTCCTGAAACGGATGAAAAAGCTTCAGGACATTTTCGGCTATCTGAATGATGTCGCTATGGCCGAAACGCTTCCGGAGCGATGCAAGGTCAGCGGCAAGGACGCATTGGCTGTAAGTCAAGCTGTCGGTTTTGTTGTTGGCTGGCACGAATCCCAGTGCCAGACCATGTGGCAGCACGCCAAGGGATATTGGGAAGCCACCGTAAAGACGCCGCGTTTCTGGGTCTAATTACAACCTAATCCCTTGCAACTGAAACAAGCGTTTCGCGAAGCCACTTGTGCTTGGGGTCTCGTGTCATGCGGGGATGCCAGATGGCAACGATTTCAAGATAAGGCAAGTCCAGCGACGTCCAGACCCGGGCAAATCCATGGTCAAAGGTGTCGGCGATCCGACCGGGCACAAAGGCCAGCAGCTCCCTCGATTTCATCAGCTGCAGCAGCATGGAGAAGGTCGGCACTGCGAGCACCACGTTCCTTTCCTTTCCTGCTGTCGCCAGGGCGTCATCAATTGGTCCATGGAAACTGCCTCCGGTCGGGTCAACAAAGGCATGGTTGAGCGCGCAGAGCCGCTCCAGCGAAATTTCCGCACCGTTTTCAAAGTCCGGGTAACTGGAAAGGCAGACAAAGTCGTCCTTGTAGAGGACACGTGCCGGCAGATCTGGCACCGCCAATTCGCGGTCGCTCAGTATGAGATCGATTTCTCCGCTCTCCAACTGTCTCGCAACCCCCTCGGCTGGCCGTGGAAGGATTGAGATACGTGCTTGGGGCGCCGTCTGGAGCAGTTCTTCCGTTAAGCGTTCCAGGATGGTGTGCTGCAGGTAATCGCTGCCGCAGATTCTGGCGGTAAATGCAGAGCGAGCGGGATCGAATTCATATGGCGCCAGAAGCAGGCCGATTTCTTCCAGAAGATCCGCGACTTTCGAAGCAATACCATCTGCCCTGGGCGTCGGCACAATCCCGTGGGATGTCCGCACGAACAGATCATCATCGAACGAGTCCCGAAGACGTTTCAGCATGCCTGACACGGTCGGTTGGGTCAGGGACAGTCTTGTGGCCGCTCTGGTAACGCTGCGCTCCTTGTAAAGCGCATCAAACGCGACCAGCAGATTGAGATCGACATTTCTGATATTGAGATTCGCCATATCATTTATTGAATATTACATTTGGATCAATAACAAGCAGAACGCAAATATCTCTCAGACCCCTTCAACTGGCGGCAAAGAGAGATGGCCAAGGCTTCGGTAGTTTTTCCTGCATTGCACTCGGCAATACCCAGAGCGCACCTCTCCATTTGGCTGAGGCGATTCCAGGCATGGCGCCAGAAGCGGCGCGATCGTCAGGAACTGAATGCGCTCGGGAATACCGCTCTCAAGGATCTGGCGATCGACCGCAGCGAGATCACGTCGATCATCCATGCGGGCTCAAACGAACGCCGTCGCAATCATGGCGACTGAAGCCAAAGCGCATACCATCGCCTCCCTCAATTCATCGGAGACCACATATGGCAGCGACCAATTCCCAGGTGCCCAGAATTCTGACCGATCCGCGATTTGTCCTGCTCGCCGGATCGCTGATTGCGCTCTTGGCCCTGGGGATGCGGCATTCCTTCGGCCTGTTTCTCAACCCGATCACAAGCGGTCTTCCTGGCGTCGATCGGGAAAGCTTCGGGTTCGCGATTGCCCTGCAGAACCTCATGTGGGGCGTCGCACAACCGTTTGCGGGCATGATCGCAGACCGGTTCGGCAGCGCCAGGGTGATTTTCGCCGGCGGCATGCTGTACGCGGGCGGGTTGCTCTGCGCGTCGGCAGCCTCAACCTCTCTCGGTCTGGTGCTTGGCTTCGGCGTGCTCGTCGGCATCGGTTTGAGTGCAACGAGCTATGCTGTTGTTCTTGGGGCCGTCGGACGGCGGTTTCCCCCCGAACGCCGCACGTCAGCCCTTGGCATTGCCTCGCTTGGCGGGTCACTGGGGATTTTCCTGTCGGTTCCGGTTACGCTCAGCCTGATTGAGTCTCTGAGCTGGCCGATTGCTCTCGTCAGCCTGGCCTTCATCGCGGCAATCATATGCGTTCTGGCCCCGGTGCTGAGCGGACGGTCCGTGGAACCCGGTGCAGATCAATCCCTGAAAGCAGCACTTGCCGAGGCCCTGTCTCATCGCGGATTTGTACTGCTCGTGCTCGGGTTTTTCGTGTGCGGGTTTCAGCTCGCCTTTATCGGCACGCATCTGCCTGCCTACCTCCTGGACAGGCAACTTGCGCCCTGGCTAGGCGGTGCCGCCCTTGCGACCATCGGTGCGACGAATATCGCAGGAACGTTTGTCTGCGGCGTGCTGGGCGACTTTCTCAGCAAGAAAAAGATCCTGGTTGTTCTCTACCTGGCAAGAGCAGCAGCCGTGGCACTCTTCGTCATGTTTCCACCGTCCGATATCTCCACCTTGCTGTTCGCAGCGGTGATGGGATTTACCTGGCTCGGGACGGTTCCGTTGACAACCGGCATCGTTGCCCAGATCTTCGGCGCCCGGTACCTGGCAACGCTTGTCGGCATCGTTTTCCTGATGCACCAGGTCGGCAGTTTTCTCGGCGCGTGGCTCGGCGGCCTCGTCTTTGAACACACGGGCAACTACGACATCATGTGGTGGAGCGTCGTGGCAACCGGTGTCCTAGCAGCCTTGATACACGTCCCGATCAACGAGCGGCCCCTGGCAGGCGGAAACGGCGTCCTCAGGAACGCGCTGGGCAATGCCTGACCGGTCCTGGATCTTCTGGAGCGTTTTGAGCCTGTCAGTCCTCCTGGCTGTCTATTGGCTCTGGACGCTGACGGCGCACGCTTACCTGAAACTTTTCATGGATCTTGCCGTCATTCAATTCATCTGCCTTGCGGACCTTCCGCAAGACGCCACCTTCCTGCATCCCGTTTGAAATGCTTGAACAAGGAGAAACCCATGGACGCAAACAACTCCGGAAAAGGTCCGGTCCTGAGACTGTTTCAGGTCAAGATCAAAGAAGGCCACGCCGAAACGCTGATGGAGAAATTTGCAACAACGTCAGCAGATGTCGTCCGGCACGAACCGGGCAACGCGGGGTATTTCTTTGGCCGCGGCATCGCCTCCGATGACGGGTATCTCGTGTTCGCTTCCCTTTGGGAGGATCTTGAAGCGGTGAAAACGCGGTTCGGGGACAAATGGCAGCAATCGTTCCTGCCCGAAGGGTATGAAGACCTGATCGAGGAACACTCGCTCCGCCACATTGATGTGAGTTCGGGATGGGTTGTCTGACGCCTTGAAACACACTCGGAATTGGATCTTTTGGACGTACCGGCACGTTGCCGAAAACCCAGACTCACCTCAGCTGACGCCCGCCGCCGCGTCACGAATGACGAAGTTGTCGATGAGCCCGCGGAAGGCCTGGTTCTGCCGGTGCCAGGTCCCGATCCTGACGCGATCCACGCCGTCGCTGACGACGGACGGTACGATTTCGGACTTTGCGACCAATTCGCCGTCCAGAAACAATTCGCTGGTCTCACTCGTTTGGTCGACCACGAGCCTGACATGATGCCAGTCCATCGTCACCTCACCGGGAGACGACTTCAGCTTGTCCTTTGCCCCGGTTTTGTCCTGGAGTGCAACAGACAGGATCGGTTCGTTGCCATTGCTGAGGTTAAACACGATGTGCCGGATCCGGTCGCCACTTTTGCCGCTGACCACAGCAAGCGTCTTGATCGGCGCGCCCTTCTTATAAGGGTTTGTCCAATCCTCCGCTTTCAAGTCGAACGAGATTTCCACCTTTTCGGACAGAACGGCCAGATCGCTCGTCGTGATCTCCAGATGCCCGCCATCACCCTGGGCGTGATAGGCATATCCTGTCGGTCCCGGGGCAAAAACGGCATCTCCGTCCCGGGCTTGCGGTGCAACCCTCGCAGACCCGATCGTCTCCAGCGTATCTTCGAAAGCAAGGTGCACATAGGCACCCTCGATCGCACTCGGCGTGTAGGGCTCCTGCCCTTTCGACGTCAGCCACAGGCTGCCGGCAGCAGCAAGGCCGAGGCCGACGGCGCCAAGCGCCAAAACCATTTTCCTCATGATGCACCTCCAAAATTCGGAGGGAGATCCACAATCCTCAGGCCGCGCGACGCTGTCCTTGAAAGTACGCGTCCAGCCTGTTGAACGAAGCCGTCCATCCCGCACCAATGACATCCTTCATGGGATCGGGGATTTCCGACTGGGTCAGTGTCACCACAGTGCCGATGGCGGTTTCCCCGAACGCAACAGACACGAGCATGGCCGGGGCAAACTCACTTGCGGGCATCGAGTAAACCAGCTTTCTTGGCGGGTCGAATTCGACAAGGCTGCCGTTGATTGTGTGATCTCCTACATTGGTGATCGTCATCGTGTGGCAGTATTTTCCACCAGCTTTGGTTTCAATTTCGGAAACAACCTGTGTTGTGTCGGCGCATCCCCACCAATGCGTGGTTTTGGCGGCGTCGATCCAGGCGTCGAAGACAACGTCGATGGGCTTTGCAAATTCCTTGCGCACTGTGAGCACACCATCGGAAAATCGGGTCTCAACGGTCATCGGGTTACTCCTCGTTGCTGAAAAGGATTTGGTCCATGCGCTCGAAATGCGCCGTCCAGAAGTTTACGTAATGCGCAAGCCAGTCGGCTGCGTGAGCGGCCGTTTCTGCGCTTGCCATGACATAGGTTTCCCGGCCGCGTTTCTCCCGCCGCACCAATCCGGCGTGATCCAGCACGCGCAAATGCCGGGAAATTGCCGGCTGCGAGATGTCGAACGCAGCCGTGATTTCGTGAACCGTGCGTTCACCCTTGGCAAGATTGGCAAGGATGCCGCGACGGGTCGCGTCGGAGAGAGCTGAAAAAACGAGGTCGAGATTTTCTGAATTCATAACAACATGGTTATGGATTCGATTTGCGATGTCAATGCCCGGGCGATCAGATCGCAGCCCGCTTCATCGAGATACGGCTAGGGACGGGCACCAACCACCGGTGTGCCTTTTTTTAAGGCGCATCGGCAGGCTTCAACGCTCAAATGTGGGTCGCTGTTCTCAAGCGGTGAGCGCAGCCTCCGTCGCCAGGTGCTCGAACAGGCGGGCAACAGCTTCCGCGCCCGGGTCATTGTGCCCGGACAGGCTTGCTTCCGAGACATAGCTTGCCCGTCCAGCGCGTGCGCGCGTGATGCGGGACGTGGCGTCCGCACCCTGGCGCGCTTCGCGGGCAGCCTCTTCAATCCCACTTTCCAACGCGTTCAATGCCGGCATCAGGGCATCGATCATGGTCCGGTCGCCCGGCTCGGCGCCGCCAACCTGCATCACGCGGTCGAGGCCCGCTTTCAAGGCACCGATGGAGTCCCGTCCGCTGGACGAAGCGTCACCGGCCGCGGCAAAGAAGATGGCCAGAAGCACGCCGGACGACCCGCCCATCGTCTGGCTCAATTCCAGGCCGATGGCCCGGTAGAGCTGGGTCAGGTCCGCGAGCGGCATCCGGTCCAGCGCCGTGATCAGCGCGCGCGCAGCGGTCGCAAGCGTGCTGCCCGTGTCGCCATCACCCGACTTGGCATCCAGCGCGTTCAGATCCTCTTCCGCCGCGATCAGGATGTTGCAGCATCTTTCGATGAACTTCCGTGTCTCCTCGTTCTTGGACGGAAGCGGCTGGATCGGAGACAAGCCGTCCGGCAGAGGCAGGATCGAAACCGGGCCGAGCGCCAGGCAGCCGGGCCAAACCCAGGGCGCGACCGGCGCCTGCAAAAGGGCCTCTTCGGTTTTGCTGACAGGCAGCAGCGACACGGAAAATCCATGCATGTCGAGCGAGGTCATCATCGCCGCCGGGCCGACCAGCCAGCGGATCTGGCCTCCGATCCGTGAATGTGTGAGCTCTTCTGCCAGAACCGACATTTCAAGCGGTGTCGTGCCGCCGAGATTGTTCAAAAGCGCGACATGCGGCCCGGGCGCCAGCGCCGGCTCAAGCCGGTCGACAACCATGGCCATCGCCGTCTTGGCGTTCGAGAAGGTAACCTGTTCGATGCCGGCTTCTCCGTGAATACCGAGACCGAGTTCCGCCATTCCGGGGCCAATCCGGTCTTCTTTCGGTGATCCGGGAATGGTGCAGGTGTCGAGCGACATGCCAATGGAAACAGCGCCCGAGATAACCCGTTGCGCGGCGTCGGTCACCGTTTCAAGATCAGCACCCTGGTCGGCCAGCGCGCCGGCGATCTTGTGCACGAACAGCGTACCGGCAACGCCTCTTGCCTGCGGTAGATCCGGGAGGGCGACATCGTCGTCGACAATCACCATGTTGACCTTTCGGCCGAATGCGCGCGCCCTTTCCACCGCAAGACCGAAATTCAGCCGGTCACCGGTATAGTTCTTGACGATCACGAGGCATCCGGCCTTTCCGGTGACGGCGAGGATCCCCGCGAGCACGGCGTCGACCGATGGTGAGGCAAAGACTTCACCGCACACGGCGGCCGTCAGCATGCCCTGGCCGACAAAACCCGCATGGCTGGGTTCGTGACCGGATCCGCCACCCGAAACCAAAGCCACTTTCGACTTGTCCCAGTCCGTGCGCACGACCACCTTGATATGAGGATATCCGTCCAGTCGGGCGAGGCGGCCGCCCGCCGTTCGCAAGGCTCCGTCTATGGCTTCCGTGACGAGTGTTTCCTTTGAGTTGATGAACTGCTTCATGTTCCTTCTCCTCAGGTAATACGAGCGCCACTGGCGTCAAAGAACAGGGGATTTCGGGGCTGAATCGCAACGGTGTCACCGGGCTCAAGGTCCGCGTGCGGGTCTGAGAGCGTGACCACTTCATGCCCTTCCAGCGTTAGGTGAAGCCTGATCTGGTCACCAAGATGCTCGATCCGTTTCACGGTCGATTCCTTGCCTTCGCCCTGCTGGATGTGTTCAGGCCTCAACCCCATCTTGCTGGCACCCGCTGGCGAGCCGGCAAACATGTCCGCCGGCAGGACATTGATCCTGGGTTGCCCAAGCCGCCCGGCCACGTAGAGATTGACGGGATTCTCGTAGATCTCGCGCGGGGACCCGAACTGCACCAGCCGGCCGTGGTCCAGAACGCCGACATGGGTCGACATGGTCATTGCCTCGATCTGGTCATGGGTCACGTAAAGCAGGGTTGCGCCGAGACTCTCCTGGATACGCTTCAACTCAATCCGCAGGTCCGAGCGCAATTTTGCGTCCAGCGAACTAAGCGGTTCATCCATCAGGAAGATGGAAGGATCGCGCACAAGGGCCCGGCCGATTGAAACACGCTGCATTTCACCGCCCGACAACGCAGTCGCCTTGTTGTTCAACTTGTGTGGAATCTTCAACACTTCGGCAACTTCGGCAACCTTGCGCTCAATCTGCTCTTCCGGTGTCTTGAGAAGCGGTGAGCGCAGCGGGAAGGCAAGGTTCTCGCGTACGCTCATATGCGGATAGAGCGAATATTGCTGAAACACCATTGCCACATTGCGCTGTGCCGGCGTTTCGTTGACGACCGATCGCCCACCGATGAAAACATCTCCCTTGTCGGGCTGTTCCAACCCTGAAATCAGACGCAGGATTGTGGTCTTGCCAGCGCCGGTCGGTCCGAGCAGCGTGACAAACGCCCCGTTCGGCACCGTCATCGTCACATCATCAACGGCAACCGTGTCATCAAATCGCTTGGAAAGGTTCGAAAGCTGCACTTCAGACATGGGCGAGCACCCCCTCGTTGAGGTCGGACTTCAGAGCCCGCCCCGTCTGATTGTCGAAAAGCGTGGCCGCTGAACCATTGAAAGCCAAACCGACATTTTCGCCGGATCGCACGGATTGGTTGGAGGCAATCCGCGCCTTGAGATCGCCGCCTGCTGTCTTCACGGTCACGATTTGCGTGGTCCCGAGATACTCCGCCGCGACCACTTCACCGCGGCTTTCGCCTGCATCAACCAGGGACACATGTTCTGGCCGGATGCCGTAGACAAGATCCCCTTCGAACGGCTCGCGAAGTGTTGGGACGGCAAGCTCGGCGTGATGCAACTTGACGCTCGAGGATCCGGTATGGACTTCGCCGTGGAACCGGAGAAAGTTCATCGACGGAGACCCGATGAAGTCGGCCACGAACATGGTTGCCGGCTTGTCGTAAATGTCCTGGGGCGTCCCGAATTGCTCGATGACACCGTGGTTCATGACAACGATCTTGTCGCCCATCTGCATGGCCTCAAGCTGGTCATGCGTGACATAGACAGTCGTGGCACCCATCCGGTCGTGCAAGGCGCGCAGTTCCTCGGCCATGTGCTCGCGGAACTCCGCATCGAGCGCCCCGAGAGGCTCATCCATCATGAAGGCCTTGGGCTCGCGCACGATCGCCCGCCCGAGTGCGACCCGCTGCCTGTCTCCGCCGGAAAGGCCGCTCACCGAACGGTCGAGAATGTCTTCAATTCCAAGAATGCGCGAGACTTCGGCAACCTTTTCGTTGACCTGCCTTTTGGACATGCCCTGGCTCACCAGCGGATAACTGATGTTCCGCCGCACATTCATGTGCGGATAGAGCGCAAACATCTGGAACACAAATGCAATGTCGCGTTGCCGGGCGGGTTTCTGACCGACTTCTTCGCCGTCGATATAAATCTCGCCAGAGGTCGGCAGTTCCAGGCCCGCGATCATGCGCAAGGTCGTCGTCTTGCCGCATCCTGACGGACCGAGCAGCATGAAGAATTCGCCGTCCTCGATCTTGAACGACGAGGACTGGACCGCGGTGAAGTCACCGAAGTCCTTTCTGAGGTTCCTGATTACGATCTCAGCCATACCGCCTCGCGCTCTAGTCCGGAAAATGGCTGACGACGATGAACATCACTGTTCCCGTCAGCGTGACAATGAAGGAATAGGTGTAGGCCCACAAAACGACCGGCTGCATCAGCATGATCACACCGACCGCAATCAGGATGGACGCGAGCATTTCCCAGGGGCCGCGCCGGAACCGCATCAAACCGTTGAAGAACCCGCTCATTTGCGCACCGCCCCAAACGTGATGCCGCGCAACAGATGTTTGCGAAGCAGGATTGTGAAGACCATCACGGGCACCAGGAACAGCGTCGCTCCGGCGGCAACCGCGGGCCAGTCCTGGCCGCCGACGCCGATGATTGTTGGGATAAACGGTGGCGCTGTCTGCGCCGTGCCCGATGTCAGGAGCACGGCAAAGGCATATTCGTTCCAGGAAAAGATCAGGCAGAAGATCGCCGTTGACGCGATGCCGGTCGCCGCCTGGGGCAACACCACCTTGTAGAAGGCCTGGAATCGCGTGTAGCCGTCGATCAGTGCCGCTTCCTCGTATTCTCGCGGTATCTCGTCCATGAACCCCTTGAGGAGCCAGACGGCGAGCGAGATGTTCACCGCCGTATAAAGCAGGATCATGCCCAGATGCGTGTCCGACAGGCCGAGCGTGCGGAACATCAGGAAGATCGGGATGGCGACCGCGATCGGTGGCATCATCCTGGTCGACAGGATGAAGAACAGAAGATCGTCCTTCAGCGGCACCTTGAACCTGGAAAAGGCATAGGCGGCCAGCGTTCCAAGAAAAACGGACAGGAATGTCGAGCCGAAGCCGATGATTACAGAGTTCAGGAACCGTTCGCCGTAGCGTGATGGCCCCGCAATCACCATGTCGCGGTTGCGCACAATTTCCTCGTACCAGGTTTCGGGCTCAGGCAGCGCCTCGAGCTGTTCCGGCGAGACGCGCGTTCGCGTTGTGAAGAGGTTCACATAGCCTTCAAGCGACGGTTCGAAGAACACTTTTGGCGGATAGGCGATCGCATCGACCGGCGATTTGAACCCGGTCGTCAGGATCCAGACCAGTGGCAGCAGCGTGATGATGGCATAGGCCACGACCAGCGTGCCTGCCAGCCATTTCTGGAACGCCGAAGGTTCGGTGATGGAGTAACTGCTCATCTTTCCTTCACCTTGTTCAGGGCTTTGACGTAAATCGAGGCGAGTCCGAACACCGTCACGAACAGGATGATCGCGTAGGCGGAGGAATAGCCGGTTCGCCACTTCTCGAAAGCTTCGCGCTTCAGGTTGATCGAGGTGAGTTCGGTGACCGAGCCGGGTCCGCCGCCGGTCAGCTGCACCACCAGGTCGAACATTTTGAAGTTCTCGATCCCGCGGAAAAGAACCGCCAGCATCAGGAACGGCAGCACCATCGGCACGGTGATGGTCCAGAACTGGCGCCACTGACTGGCCCGGTCGATTTCCGCCGCCTCATAGATGTAGTCGGGAATGGACCTTAAGCCGGCAAGGCATATCAGCATGACAAATGGCGTCCACATCCACGTGTCGACGATGACGATCGACCAGGGGGCAAGGCTGACATCGCCAATCATCTGGAAGGACGACGGGTCGATGCCGGTCAGAAACGAGATGCCGTAGTTAAAGAGGCCGATTTGCGGCTGATAGAGAAAGGTCCAGAAGTTGCCGACCACTGCGGGCGACAGCATCATCGGCAGCACGATCAGGGTGGTCCACAGATCGTTGCCCTTGAATTTCCGGTTGATCAGCCAGGCCAGCGTGAAGCCGATCAGGACCTGGAAGAAGATAGTCCAGAAGAGGAAATGGGCCGTGGCCTGCATTGTCAGCCAGATGTCTTCATCCGTCAGAATGCGCTCATAGTTTCGCAGGCCGATATAGTCGACCTCCCGGTTGGGCCGGTTGGCGCGAAAATTGGTGAAGCTCAGATTGATCGTCCAGATCAGCGGGAAGATGTTCACCGCCAGCAGCAGAAAGATCGTCGGCAGAACGAAAAGCCAGGCTATGGCGCGATCGCTCAGGCCCCGGATTTTGGCAGCAACCGAGGGCGGCGTCGCTTTCGCCACGCGGTCGATAGGGGTGTCTGACATCTTTGGCCCGTTCGAAGAATACGTCTGGAAAGTCCGGCAGGCATTCTGGCAGTTTTGCGTGCCTTGGTGTAGCCCGCCGGAGTTTCGGCTCAGGCAACCGGCCGGCGGAAAGCCGGCCGGCTATGTCCTGCAAGCCTAGAGCTTGCCCTCATCTTCAAAGACTTCCGTCCAGTCTTCGATGAGCTTGTCCAGGGCTTCCTTTGCTGTACCCTGATCGGCCACGACGTAGTCATGCAGGCGTTTTTGCATCGCCAGCAGCAGCTCTGCATAGGCCGGCTCCTGCCAGAAATCCATGACGCCATCCATGGCGAGCAGGAAGTCTGCTGCGAACGGTGCACTGTCGGCGAAATTCGGGTCGTTCAACACGCTGACGTGACACGAATAGCCCCCGAGGTCCCACCACTTCTTCTGCACCGACGGCTGCGCGAACCACTTGATGTATTCAAGTGCGGCATCCTGCTTGTCGGAATAAGCAACCACCGATATGCCCTGACCGCCAAGGGTAGACGCTTCCTTCAACTGGCCGGGATTGACAAAGAAACCGATCTTGTCACCACCCACATCCGGATCGGCATAAAGACCCGGGAAGAACGCGAACCAGTTCATGGCCATCGCCACCTGCCCGGATTTGAACGCGTCTAGCGACTGCTCCATGTAGCTGTCGGTATAGCCCGGGGGTGTCGAAGTCTTGTAGAGCTCCTTGTAGAATTCCAGCCCGGCAACAGCGTCCGCTGAGTTCACCGCACCTTCCATGTCGTATTTGCCCGGCGTGTTTTCATACTTGAAGCCAAACGGATACATGGCGCTGGTCGCACCCATGGTGATGCCCTCGGACCCGCGCTCGGTAAAGATCGCAGCGCCGTAGCGTTTCTGGCCATCAATCTCGCGTTCCTGGAAGAACTTCGCGATTTCCAGCAACTCCATTTGGGTTTTGGGCGGTGCCAGGTCACGTCCATGTTCGGACTTGAAAGCTTCCTGGATTTCCGGCTTCGCGAACCAGTCCTTGCGGTAGAACCAGCCGTTGGCGTCGCCCATTGCCGGCAGCGCATAGTAGTTCGGTGTGCCCTTCGGCCAGGTTGAATAGGCATAGACGGTCGCCGGGGCGAAGTCGTCCATGCTGATGCCTTCCTTGTCGAAGAACTCGTTGAGTTTGACGTAGTGGCCGTTTTCCGCGCCGCCGCCGATCCACTGACTGTCGCCGATCAGCAGATCGCACAGTTTGCCGCCCGAATTCAGCTCGTTCAGCATGCGGTCAGCGAAGTTCGGCCAGGGCACGAACTCGAATTTCATCGTGTGGCCGGATTGGGCTTCGAATTCCTTGGAAAGTTCAACAAGAGCGTTGGCCGGGTCCCATGCGGCCCAACACAGCGTCAGTTCGTCGGCTTGAGCCTGAGACACGGTAAGCCCGCTCGCCGCCACAAAAGCGGTCGCCGCGAGAAGTTTCGCAGTTTTCATCGCTGATTTCCTCCCGAAATGGTCGCTCACCGGCCTGCACCGGACGGCGGCACTCCTCCAAGTGCGCGCCGACCTTATTTGACATACGTATGTCACGTCAACCGCAAAACTGACATACGTCTTTCTTTTTGTGTCAATCGCAGAAGATTGCACCGATGGAACGATCGCTAACTACTTATAAAAATTAATATTTTCAACAAAGCGGGACTTCAGATGACCTGCGGCGCGGACACCGGCGCGGCGTCATGCATGGGTCCAAACCTTAGTAAAGATTTTCCCGCATGATGATTTCGATGCGGATTTGCTCCTGTGCCTCAAAAATCTCGGCTGCATCGCACTTGGCGCGAAGAACGCGGAGCGCACTTCTGGCAAGGTGACCCACATTCTGGACGATGATCGCATCCATTTCCCCGTCGATCAGCGCCTGGCGCGTGACGGATGTCAGGTCATGCGCAATCACGACGAGATCCCGGTCCCGGGCACAATGGCGCAAGGCATCCAGCATCGCGGCATTTCCGGAACCCATGGAATAGACGGCCTTCAATTCCGGATGCGTGGCGACCGAACGTTCGAGCGTGTCACGTATTCTGTCCGGGTCGTCGTGAAACTCGATTGTCGGCAATGCGGTCAGGTCGGGGAAATCCCGGGAAAGAACCTTGTCCAGGCCGTAGCGGCGCTCGATGCTGTCGCGCGACACCATGGAATTGGTCGCAACAAGAATGCTGCCTCTTTCCTTGCGCAGAAACCGCCCGAGCAGAGCACCTGCCGTCTGACCCGCTGAGAAATTGTCAATTCCAACAAAGTGATCGCACCTGGAGTTGGGCAGGTCGGAGACCAGGGCAACGACGTAAGCACCCGCACTTTTGATATGGGCGATGGCATCACGCACTTGCGGCGTTTCGGGCACCATGATGGCAACACCATCAAGCTGGCTGAGATCGAGCGACATCAATCGTTTCACCACAGCGTGCGGATCGGCTGTATTCACAAACAGAACATCGATGTCGGCGCGGTCGGTCACCTGGGCACCGGACGCTTCCCTGACTGCTTCCACCACTGTCTCGACAAAATGGTTTGGCCCGTCCGGAAGAACGAAGACGAACTTGTAGCGTCTCTTTTTCGCAAGATTTGCCGCATTCGTATCGCGCACATACCCGAGCCGCTTGACGGCGTCCTTCACCCGTTCGGCGTTTTTCGGACGCACGTCCGCACGACCGTTCAATACCCGATCAACGGTTGAAAGACTGACGCCCGCTTCGCGTGCGATATCGTGGACGGTCGGCTTCACCCTACTCCTCCGGCGGACCGCCAATCTGACGCGCCCAACTGACATACGTCAATCAAAATGTAGACGAAAAAAGTTTTGCCCAGAAAAATGCAGGCAGTTCAGAACGTTAAGACGGAAACCGCCTTGAAGGTCACCCAGAGAGTCGGATCCTGCACCACAGGCGGATCGCCAGACTGCGCCACCCCACTTGTGATCGGAACGGGCCTGAAGCAGACTGACCGGAAAGCGCGTTAGCTGCAACCAAGACAAGCAGGAGATCTCCGAGTGAGCGCACCTCTGGCATTAATTGTCGGCGTCGGCCATGGTTCTTCGGCGTCGCTGGCCCGAAAACTCCACAAAGAAGGCTACAGGATAGCTCTGGCCGCTCGCGACGTCGGCAAGATTGGCCAGCTCGCGAGCGAAACCGACGCGCAAACGATTGCCTGTGATGCCTCCAAACCGGGAGAGGTCGACAGTTTGTTCTCGGCGCTCAAGGGACCGCTTCGGGTTGCCGTTTACAATCCCTCCGCCCGGCAAAGGGGTCCGCTCGTGGATCTTGACCCGGATGCTGTTCAAACGTCGATCCAGGTGACCGCATATGGTGCGTTTCTCGTTGGCCAGGCGGCAACGCGGATGATGCTGGAGCAAGACCCGGAGAACGGTGTGCGTGGCACGATCCTGTTCACCGGAGCCTCCGCCGGCGTGAAGGGCTTTCCGCAATCGGCACCCTTCGCGATGGGAAAATTCGCGCAGCGGGGATTGGCGCAATCAATGTCCCGTGAACTGCACCCCAAGGGCATTCATGTTGCCTGGATCAACATTGACGGAGCGATCCGCAATCCCGGCCGGGAGGAACCTGCCGACAATCCTGGCTCGATGCTCGATCCGGACGCGATTGCCGAAAACTACCTGGCGCTGATCCGGCAGGATCGCTCCACCTGGTCGAGCGAGCTTGAAATCCGGCCATGGGTCGAACGCTTCTAGTTTGGGCGCTATTCAGCCACTGAAGACACACTACGAATAGGCATGCCTGAGCTCCGAAGCCGGCCAATCGGCTCTGGCCGCCGCGCCATCATAGAGACTGTCGAGGAAGGACAGGATCGCAGCCGACGGATCGTCGGCAGCGCTCGCATCGGCGTATTTCAGGATCGCCAGCGCGCCGCCATTCTTTTCTGCCCAGAAGGCCTCGTCCGGCTGAAGCGCTGCCTGGTTCATTCCTGCAGGTTCCGGATAGGCATATCCGTAGAACGCGGCTTCCGGAAACGTGTCGTCTCCGGGCCAGAAACCGATTGATATCACCTCGTGCGAGTAGGCTTCCCGGTCAGACTGCGTTCCGCCTTGCAGAGGGTGCGCGCGGCCCGAAAACCGGGTCACAACCAGATCGAAGGAATGCCAATAGAGCTGCACCGGCGTCTGCTTGCCGGCAAAGCCCGAGCGGTAGGTCTCAAACACGCTGGAAATGGAACAGAGCGCCTGCCAGAACCGCGAAACCGCAGCAGCGTCGTAGGCGCGCTGCGCGGTATCTTCCGGGAAAGGCGTTTTGGATTTGTTGTCATAGGGAACCGCGACGATTTTCACCGAGATGCCCAGCGCTTCAAGGCAGGAAAACAAGGTCTCGTAAAACGCGGCCACCGATTTCCCAGCAACCGCAAACTCACGCTGCTGGCCATCGTTGCGGCTGACAACGACCTTGTGGTCGACCATGTCGTAGAGGATCTCAAAGCCGCTTCCTTGGTAGGGAATACGTCCGGTCGTCAGTCCCCGAACGCTTGGATACAGCGTGACATGCCACCAGTGATTCAGCTTCGGGTGAGCTTTCAGCCGGATCTTGCCAATGATCTGCAGGAAAAGGTGAAGTGTGTCCTTGGTATCGGACCACTCCGCATAGGGCAACGGAGGAAGGGTGATCATGAGAGCTGCTACCTTGGGACGTTAGGGATCAGTTCGTTTTATGCGTTGCGTCCCTATTTAGGCCGCGTCCGGTATTCGGCCATATCCGGCTTTGAACTTGAACGCCCGACCGCCGAAGTCCTGACCCTGATCCGTTGAGGCGGCAACAGAACTTGCAAACCGGCAGTTCTTTATTGCGTGCATGTCAGTTGTAAGTCGGCTCTGCGATACCCTGTGACGTATTCGACCGTTTCAATGCGACATTTGCCCGCACAATCATTAGACACCTGCCCCTAAGTTATGCAACGCTGTCGGTGGGTGGACTGTTAACGGATGGAGGGGACATGTCTGACGCAAAACCCGAAACTGGCAAGAAGATGCTCGATCCCGACCCGAGGGTCTGGGATTTCGAGACCGAATACGAACTGGGACAGGACAATATCCGGCCCTTTGGTCTGGACCTGCACAATCCTGTTTTCCTGGTTTCAAGTATCGTGATCGCGGCATTTGTCCTGATCTCGCTGGCCAACCAGGAAGCCGCCGCGTCGTTTTTCGGCTGGCTGAGACCGTGGCTGACCAGCACATTCGACTGGTTCCTCGTCCTGTCCGTGAATGCCATAACGCTGTTCTGTCTGGTGCTCATCGTCCTGCCGGTTGGTTCGGTCAGGATCGGCGGCAAGGACGCAAAGCCTGACTATTCCTATGCCGGCTGGATTGCGATGATGTTCGCAGCCGGTATCGGTATTGGCCTGCTGTTCTTCGGCGTGCTTGAACCGGTCTACTATAACTTTGCTGAAAGCGGGAACGCGAGCCCACTCGGCATCGACATCACTCAGCCTGGAAATGAGTATGCCGGCATTGTCGGCACCATTCACCACTGGGGTCTCGAAGGCTGGGCGGTCTATGCCGCGGTCGGCCTGTCGCTGGCAATCTTTGCCTACAATCTCAATCTACCGCTGACCCTGCGCTCCGCTTTTTATCCCCTGCTCGGTGAACGCGTCTGGGGCTGGTGGGGCCACGCCATCGATACACTGGCCGTCTTCGCGACCCTGTTCGGCCTGACCACGTCGCTCGGTCTCGGAGCACAGCAGGTTGCCGCAGGCCTTTATGAGGTCTTCGGAATCGAGCAGTCTCCGACTGTCGTCGTCCTTCTGATCATCGGCATCACCGCGATCGCTCTCGGCTCGGTCTTGCTTGGCATGGACGCTGGCGTGAAGAGACTGTCTGAAATCAACATGATCATGGCGGTCGCGCTGTTCCTGTTTGTCATCGTTACCACCGGCGTTGCCGCCGCAGCCACGCGGTACTTCTCGGTGATGACGGACTACGTGATGATGCTTCCGGCGCTCTCTAACCCGTTCGGACGAGAGGACACCAGTTTCTTCCACGGCTGGACGACATTCTACTGGGCATGGTGGATTGCCTGGTCACCGTTCGTCGGCATGTTCATTGCTCGGATCTCGAAGGGCCGCACGGTGCGTGAGTTCGTGCTTTGCGCACTGATTGCACCGACCGCTGTGTGTGCACTCTGGATGTCCACCTTCGGCGGTGCAGCCATCGACATGCTCAATGCCGGTGGCGCGGATGGCGTCAGGGCAACGGTCATCGAAGCCTACAAGCCGGAAGGCGCCCTGTTCGGCTTCCTGAAGGAACTGCCCTTCTATCAGATCGTCGCACCGATCTCGTTGCTGCTGATTGTCATCTTCTTCGTGACATCTTCGGACTCCGGATCTCTCGTGATCGACACGATCACCGCTGGCGGCAAGATGGATGCTCCGGTTATTCAGCGCGTCTTCTGGTGCACGCTGGAAGGACTGGTCGCCATCGCCCTTCTGCTTGGAGGTGGCCTCGCGGCCTTGCAAGGTGCAGCGGTCTCGACGGGTATTCCATTCACGCTCGTCGTGCTGGTGATGTGCTACTGCCTATGGCTGGCACTCAGGGCCGAGCGCGCCAAGATGGATATGGAATAAAAACGATGTGGCGGCGGGCAAACCCTTGCCCGCCGTTCAAACCGGGCTTCAGGAATCCAACCGGCCAATAAGCCGCATTCTGAACTTGATGATGTCCCGCATTGAGCCGCTGATCCCGGCAAGGCTCAAGACGTTTGCTCAAGCATCCCCATTCACCACAAGCTGCAACCGGTCCGCTGCTGCCCGCGCCCGCGTGTACTGGATCGTCTTGCCTGTCATGTCGAGATTGACGCTTTCAACGACGAGAACCGGCTGACCCAACGAAAGCCCCAGCTGCTGTGCGTCCTTTGCTTCGACGAGTTCGGCAGTTATGCGCGATTCCTTGCGCCGGTAATCTTCAATGCCCGCTTTTTTGAGAGCCTTGGTGATAGAACCGCTTTCCGCGTAATCAGCCACGAAATTCGGCACCAGAGACTGCTCGAACCAGCTGGTGCCGACAATCATCGGAACGCCATCGGCGACCCGCAGGGTTTCAAGGCGGATGAGCATCGTGCCGAGCGGGACTTCAAGCTGGTTCGCGAGCAGCGCATCGGCTTCTTCCAGCGCCGATCCGATCAAGCGGCCGCTCGGGGCGCGATCCTGACCTGAGACGATTTCGGAAAACCTTGTGCGCGGACCGATCGGATAGCTGAGCGGAGCCGAGGCGACAAATGTTCCCCGGCCCTGGTCGGCCCTGAGGATCCCCTCCGAGGTCAGGGCAGCAATCGCCCGCCGAACGGTGTGGCGGTTGACGCCGAAGCGCGCAGCCAGATCCGATTCCGGGGGCAGACGGCTTCCTTCTTCAAAGGCACCGCTGACGATTTCCGCCTTCAGCGTTTCCATGATCTGGCGCCAAACCGCAATGCCGGCGCTGCGATCGAGAATGGTGTTGTTCGTCATGTGCACGTCATCAAATTTCGGTACCACAGAGTCAACTGGATTATTTGTATAGACAAATAGACAAATTTGGAATAGAGACAAGCTGTCTCTGACCTCTCTTCAGTTATCGCCAACCCGAAGGCGCGACTCATGATCGAAATCACTCCCCAGGACTCCCACCAGAATTCCCCAGATGGCGCGCAGGCTGCACGCCAGAAAGTCATGGCAACGCTTGCTGCTGCAAAGCCTGAGGCCGTCGCCGAAAAATTCCACGCGCTTGACACACCGGCTTACGAATTGGTGCGCCAGCCCGAGACGGGCCTTGTCATGGTGCGCGGCCGAATGGGCGGCACCGGCAGCCCGTTCAATCTCGGTGAGGTGACGGTGACGCGCTGCGTTGTCCGACTCACCACGGGGGAAACGGGCAGCGCCTACAGCCTTGGACGCAACAAGGAAAAGGCGCTCCAGTCCGCGGTGATTGATGCTCTGTGGCAACGCAGCGGCGACCGAGACCGCATCGAACGGGACATCATCGCGCCGCTTGCCGACGCACAGACGGCCATGAACGAGACGGTCAAGGAAGAAACCGAGGCCACCAAAGTCAACTTCTTCACCATGGTGCGGGGAGACAATTGATGGAACCGTCAATCACAACGGAAAACAGAGCAATCCGGACCGCGCCGCTTGCCGCCGGTTTTGCTGATCCGGTTCACGACGCACAAGGCTGCTTTCGCGCCATCATGGATGTTATGGCGCGGCCCGGAACCCGCAAGACACTTGAACTCGGAAAGCTCACCCCGCCGGCGCCCCTGACACCGGCCGCAGCAGCGATTGCGCTGACGCTGTTCGACTACGATACGCCGGTCTGGCTTGACCGGCCGCTGATGCAGTCCGATGCGGTCAAGGCGTTCCTGCGCTTTCACACCGGGGCGCCGATCCTGAGCGAGCCGGTTGAAGCTGCCTTCGCGCTTGTCAGCGAACCCGGATCGATGATCCCGCTGACGAGCTTCAACCAGGGATCAGCCGAATATCCGGACGAGTCGACCACGGTGATCCTGACAGGTCAGGTGTTCGGCAAGGCCCAGGCGGTAACCCTGGAAGGCCCTGGCATCAAGGAGAAGATCTCTTTCAGCACCGGACCGACCCCGCCTGTTTTCTGGGACCAGGTTGTGTCCAACAACCGGCAGTTCCCGCGCGGTATCGATCTTGTCTTTGCCGGCGAAAAGGAAATTGCCGCGCTGCCCCGGTCCACCCGCATCACGCTTACGGAGGCCTGAGTCATGTATGTTGCCGTCAAAGGTGGCGAGAAAGCCATCCGGAACGCTCACAAGCTGCTCGCCAAGCGCCGCAGAGGTGACACCTCCGTTCCTGCACTGACATTGGAGCAGATTGCCGAGCAGCTCTCTCACTCGGTCGCCCGCGTCATGGGCGAAGGGTCGCTTTACGACGAGACACTGGCCGCACTGGCGATCAAACAGTCGCGCGGCGATCTGATTGAGGCTGCCTTCCTCATGCGGGCTTACCGCACTACGTTGCCGCGTTTCGGCTACAGCCAGCCGGTGGACACGGCAAAGATGCTGGTCGAGCGCCGCGTCTCTGCGACCTACAAGGACCTGCCCGGCGGACAAGTTCTCGGTCCAACCTTCGACTACAGCCACCGCCTGCTCGATTTCAAGCTGGCCGCAGAAGTAGGCAGCGTCGAACCGGTTGCCGAAATCGCCGAAACCTCGGACGAAGCGATGCCGCGCGTGACCGACCTGCTCGGCGACGAGGGCCTGATGGAACCGGATCCGGTGACCGACGAGGACGCTCCTGTCGGCGACTTGACGCGCGAACCGCTGGCGTTTCCGGCCGACCGGGATTTGCGCCTTCAAAACCTGGCACGCGGCGACGAGGGATTTCTTCTGGCGCTTGCCTATTCGACACAGCGCGGTTACGGCCGCACGCACCCCTTTGCCGGCGAAATCCGGTACGGCGAAGTAGAGGTTGAGTTCTTCGCCGAAGAGCTTGGCTTTGCCGTGACGCTCGGCGCCATCAAGGTCACGGAATGCCAGATGGTCAACCAGTTCCAGGGCTCGGCCAAGGCGGCACCGACCTTCACCCGGGGGTATGGTCTCGTTTTCGGCCAGGTCGAACGCAAGGCCATGTCGATGGCGATGGTCGACCGTTCCATGCGCTGGCAGGAACTGGGCGAGGAACAGACGGCCCCCGCACAAGACATTGAATTCGTCCTTTCCCATTCGGACAACATCCAGGCGACCGGCTTCGTCGAGCACCTGAAACTCCCCCACTACGTCGATTTCCAGGCCGAACTCGACCTTGTCCGCCGCATGCGCGGCGAGTGGTTCGAAAAGCGCGCCCGCGAAGAAAACGGCGACACGTCCCAGGAGGCGGCAGAATGAGCGACACGGCTGAGATTTATGACCAGGGCGAATACAATTTCGCCTATCTGGACGAACAGACCAAACGCATGATCCGCCGTGCAATCCTGAAGGGGATTGCCATTCCCGGTTATCAGGTGCCTTTCGCCTCCCGCGAAATGCCGATGCCCTATGGCTGGGGCACAGGCGGGGTTCAGGTAACCGCAGCCATCCTCGGCAAGGACGACTGCCTGAAGATGATTGATCAGGGCTCGGACGACACCACCAACGCTGTTTCGCTCCGGGGTTTCTTTGAAAAGACAGCGGGAATCAGAACGACATATGAGACGTCCGAGGCGACTGTCATTCAGACCCGCCACCGCATTCCGGAGAAGGACCTGACGGACGACCAGGTCATCGTTTTCCAGGTCCCGATTCCCGAACCGCTCCGTTTTCTGGAACCGCGCGAGACTGAAACCCGAAAAATGCATGCACTCGAGGACTATGGCCTGATGCATGTGAAGCTCTATGAGGACATTGCCAAGAACGGCCACATCGCGACCACCTACGCCTACCCGGTCAAGGTCAACGACCGTTATGTGATGGACCCTTCGCCGACACCGAAGTTCGACAACCCGAAAATCGACGAGATGGCCGCACTCCAGCTTTACGGGGCGGGCCGTGAAAAGCGGATCTATGCCATTCCGCCCTACACGAAGGTGAAGAGCCTCGACTTTGAGGACTACCCGTTCGAGGTCCAGAAATTCGACAAGCCCTGCGCCCTCTGCGGGGCGCGGAACGTTTATCTCGACGAGGTCATTCTCGATGACCGCGGCGGGCGCATGTTCGTCTGCTCTGACAGCAACTTCTGCGAGGAGCGCCGCGCAGCAGGACATGTCGGACCCATGGCGGCCGACCCCGCAGCTGTCCAGATCGGTGGATCAGCACAAGAGGAGACAGCCCGATGAGCCTTTTTCAATCGGACGAACCGCTCCTTCAGGTTCATAACGTCACCCGTTACTACGGCGATCGCGTCGGCTGTTCCGACGTCTCATTCGATCTTTGGCCCGGTGAAGTGCTCGCTATCGTGGGCGAAAGCGGATCCGGCAAAACGACGCTTCTCAACTGCCTCTCCACCCGATTGGCCCCGACGGCTGGCGCGATTGAGTACCGCATGCGCGACGGCACCATGCGCAATCTTTATCAGCTCACCGAGGCGGAGCGGCGCCTGCTGATGCGCACCGACTGGGGTTTCGTCCACCAGAATGCGGCCGACGGTTTGCGGATGAATGTTTCTGCCGGCGCCAATGTCGGCGAGCGGTTGATGGCAATCGGCGACCGTCACTACGGCAACATCCGCTCAACGGCCGACGACTGGCTCGGCCGCGTGGAGATCGACAGCGACCGGATCGACGACGACCCCCGCTCCTTTTCCGGAGGCATGCGCCAGCGCCTGCAGATCGCACGGAACCTGGTCACACGCCCGCGCCTCGTTTTCATGGACGAACCGACTGGCGGCCTGGATGTATCCGTACAGGCACGCTTGCTCGATCTGTTGCGCAGGCTCGTTTCCGATCTGGGTCTTTCCGTCGTGATCGTCACCCACGACCTTGCGGTTGCCCGCCTGCTGTCACACCGCATCATGGTGATGCGCTACGGCAATGTCATTGAGGCCGGTCTCACAGACCAGGTTCTTGACGACCCGCGCGAGCCTTATTCGCAGCTCCTCGTTTCATCCATCTTGCAGGTGTGAGGTCCGAAATGCCTGTCCGTCTCTATCTCAACAATGTCGGCAAGTCCTTCACTATGCATTTGCAGGGCGGCACGGTTATTCCGGTCGTGGAGAAAGTCGAATTCTCGGTGAGCGCTGGTGAGTGCGTCGTGCTTGGCGGTCCGTCCGGTGCCGGCAAAAGCTCAATTCTCAAAATGATCTACGGCAACTATCGCTGCGACAAGGGCCAGATCCTGGTCACAATCGGTGACGACATTGTCAATGTCGCCGGTGCCGAACCGCGGCAGGTGCTGAAACTGCGCGAAGATACAATCGGGTATGTCAGCCAATTCCTGCGTACGATCCCGCGTGTTTCCGCCGAAGACGTTGCCGCCGAGCCATTGGTCGCCCAGGGCGCCAGCGAAGAGGAGGCCGTGGAGAAGGCGCGCTCGCTCCTTGCCCGGCTGAACGTTCCGGAGCGTCTCTGGACCCTGCCTCCGGCAACCTTCTCCGGCGGCGAACAGCAGCGCGTCAATATTGCCCGCGGTTTCATTGCCCACTATCCGATCCTGCTTCTGGACGAGCCGACGGCGTCGCTCGACGCCGCCAACCGCGCTGTCGTCGTGCGGCTGGTGCAGGAAAAGAAGGAACAGGGCGTCGCCATGGTCGGCATTCTGCACGATCAGGATGTGCGCGAGGAGATTGCCGACCGCATCATCGACGTCACCACTTTTGCTGCCGACGTGGCTGCCTGAGGCCGATGGAGAACCTTTGAAGAAATAGTTGCAGACGGACGGAAACTGTCACAGAACAGTCACCGCTCGCCTTTAGGCCAACCTCTCGGCCAGACGAAAACGACCCGTGATTCTGTTATGCGCTACGCCATCTATTTTGCCGCCGGTGCGGACGATCCTCTGATGCAACTGGGCAATGCCTGGCTGGGCCGCGACCCGTTTACCGGCTCTTCGCTGCGCCAGCCGGACGTCGACGGCATCGACGCTTCGCGCTTTCAGGATCTGACCGACAGCCCCCGTCGTTACGGTTTTCACGGGACCCTCAAGGCGCCGTTTCATCTTCATCCCGATGTCAGCGAAACCGCGCTGTTGGACGCATGCAAGGCGTTCGCGGACGACATTGCACCTTTCGAAATCAAGGGACTTGGCGTCAACCGTCTCGGGAAGTTCCTGGCACTTACGCCGGACCAGAACGAACCGGGTCTTGCCGCCTTCGCTGCCATCTGCGTCCACCGCTTCGAGATGTTCCGGGCACCCCTGTCCGAAGCCGACCTGGAACGGCGCCGCAGAAGCAACCTCACGCAGAAGCAGGACGCCTATCTGACCGGGTGGGGCTACCCTTACATCTTTGATGAGTTTCGCTTCCACATGACCCTGTCCAACAAGCTGGAAGATGAAACAGAGGCCGGCAAGATCGCTGCGACGGCTAGAGGCTATTTTTCGGCCGTGACCGGTGAACCGCGCATCTGCAATTCATTTGCGCTTTATGTTGAACCGGAACGCAATGCCCCCTTTGACGTTCACACGGTGTTCCATCTGACAGGTGAGACGTCGCCAGTGGCGGCAGAATCGCACGCCGCCTTATTGACCCCCAAGGAGAATGCATGAGCACGCATTTGAAAGTCTTCAAGAACGCCAGGCTGGTTCTGGCGGACGAGGTGATCAATGGCTCCTTGAGCGTGAATACAGGCGGAATGATCGAGGCCATCGAGACACCGACCAATGTTGATGGACACGATTGCGAAGGCGACTTTCTCCTCCCCGGCCTGATCGAATTGCACACAGATCACCTGGAAACACACTATGCGCCGCGCCCGAAGGTGCGCTGGAACACGGTCTCCGCTGTTCAGGCACACGATGCACAAATCGCGTGCGCCGGCATCACCACCGTCTTCGACGCGCTTCGCGTCGGCATGGATGAAGATGCGGACCTGCGCTATTCGGATATGCGCGCCCTTGCGGATGCGATCGAGACCGGTCAGCGCGAGCACCGGCTCCGGGCCGACCACTTCATCCACCTGCGCTGCGAAGTTTCCGCACCCGATGTTTTGAACGCCTACAAGGTCTTTGAGGACGACGACAGCATCCGCCTGATTTCCCTGATGGATCACACGCCCGGACAACGCCAGTTCGTCTCCCTCGATGCGTACAAAACCTATTATCAGGGCAAGAAGGGCTTCACCGATGCCCAGATGGACGAGTTCATCCGGCGCCGGCAGGAACGCGCCAGTGGGCTTGCCCCGGACAACCGCAGGAAGCTGTCCGACATCGCCCAGGGCAAGGGCATAGCCATCGCCAGCCATGACGATGCCACCATCGGCCACGTGGAAGAGGCCATTGCGCTGAACACAAAGATAGCTGAATTCCCGACAACGGTTGAAGCTGCCAAGGCGTCGCATGAAGCAGGCATGGCGGTTCTGATGGGTGCCCCCAACGTCGTCCGCGGCGGCTCCCATTCGGGCAACGTTTCAGCAGGGGAATTGGCAGAAGCAGGTTATCTCGACGTTTTGTCCTCCGACTATGTGCCGGTCTCCCTGATCCAGGCCGCGTTCCAGCTTGCCGACGAGATCGAGGCAATCGATCTGCCACAGGCCGCTGCCATGGTCACATCAAGCCCGGCCAGAGCGATCGGCCTGGACGACCGCGGCTCCCTGACGCCGGGTCTTCGTGCAGACCTGATCCAGGTAAAGCTCGTCGGCAGCGTGCCGATCGTGCGCGGTGTTTGGCGCGAGGGCAGACGGGTTGCCTGATACGGAAACATCGGCAGGAAAGCTGGGACCCGGCCGGATGGTGCTCGTTGTCGGCCCAAGCGGTGCGGGCAAGGACACGCTCATGTCCGCCCTCAGGGAAAGGCTCCAGGACAAGACCGGCGTTCACTTCGCCCGGCGCGCAATTACCCGTGATGCCGACCCGTATGCGGAAGACCACGACACGCTGACCCGCCCCGAATTCGACAGCATGGTCGCCAACGGAACAGTCGCGCTTTCCTGGGAAGCACATGGTCTCGGCTACGTTATCCCGGCGAATTACGACGACCTTATCAGGAACGGCGATACGGTGATTGCAAACGGGTCGCGCCGTGTTCTTCACCAGGCCTCGGACAAGTATCAAACGGCGATCGTTCTGCTGATCACCGCGCCTGTCGACATCCTTGCGGCGCGCCTCGCCGCCCGTGGCCGCGAGAGCCGCGAGGCCATTGAAAACCGCCTTCAGCGCGCGGATCTGGAACCACAGGATGTGCCGAATCTTGTCCGGATCGAAAACACGGGATCGATCGGTGAAGGTGTTTCCAGAATGATGGCAGCGCTGTCGATTCAGAACTGACGTGGACGTCTTCCTTCTTTTCCGCGAAGCTTTCTGCGACTGAAAATCCGATCCGTCTTCACCGCATTTCGCGCGGGAACGACACTCAGTCGGATTTGATATTCAAGCTGGATTTCAACCAGCCTGCATAGTCCGCAAGCGCTGTTTCATCTCGCCTGCAATAAGTCCATTTCTGCTTGCGCTGCGCACGGATGAAGCCCGCACGCTTCAGCAATTCAATATGCCGGCTCATCGTCGGCTGACTGATCCCGAAATGTTCCGCAAGCAACTGGACGCACACCCCTGTTTCAACGGGGTCCGCCGATTCCTGATGCGCAAAGTGATCCATTGGCCGGTCCAGCAATCTCAGGACTTCAATCCGGGTTTCGTTTGCAAGCGCCTTGACTTGATCTTCTCGATTCGACATATCTATAGTCATATAGCAAATTAGCTATTTGTCAATCTGATGGAGAAACAGATGCTACCCCTCAATGAACGGTTTGTCTTTGACGGTCAGTCCGTCGCTTGGGGCGCCATTGGCGAAGGTGAGCCGATCGTTCTCGTCCATGGATTCCCCTGGTCATCGCAGGCCTGGCGCGCACTTGCCCCCTGGCTGGCGAAGACGCACAAGGTCTACTACTTCGATATGCTTGGGACCGGCCTGTCTGAAAAGGGGCCTTCGCAAAACGTGACCGAATCTGTTCAGAGCAACCTCCTGGAAGCACTGATTGCGGAGTGGTCTCTTGTCCGGCCGCAAGTCATAGGACACGATTTTGGCGGCCTCGCGGCGCTGCGCGGGCACTTTGTCAATGGCATTGAGTACGGCAAGCTGCATCTGGTGAACGCAGTGGCAGTGCTGCCCTCCGGTTCACCGTTTTATGCCCATGTCGCGAATTACGAGCCCGCATTTGCAGGCCTGCCGGATTACGCCCACGAAGCGTTGTTCCGCGCCTATATTCAGGCTGCCGCACATCGTCCGCTTCGCGAAGACGCGGTCCAGATCTATTTCGGACCCTGGTCTGGCGAGCTCGGCAAGGCGGCCTTCTACCGCCAGATCGCGCAGGCGGACGATGGCAACATAGCAGAAGCGCAGAAGCTTTACGGACCGACCGATTTCGACGTTCACATCACCTGGGGAATGCGCGACACATTCATCCCCCCTGAACAGGGCCGGCAGCTCCACAAACTCCTGAATGCAAAGTCCTTCACACCGATCGAGGACGCAGCCCATCTTGTCCACGAGGACGAGCCTGCGGCGTTGCTGGGATCCTTGTTGGCGAACGTGTGAGCTCTGCTCTGGAAACTGAGACAACATGCTTCGCGCCGTTTCCCAACCCCGGTCAAACCGTTACACGGTCTGTTTTGTTCATTCAAAGCAATCGGAACCGAATGATCAAGAAATAGGCAAAATTAAATTTTTCGAGAAAGTTCTAAACAGCTTTCCTTTACGGCCCCTGTGGCCTACTCTGTCTCTACTTCTTTGTAATTTGTAATCAATCGAGTTTCATTGGCATGAGCAAGGCGCTTTTTGATAAATATGGCGGCTTCAAATCTGTCAGCCGGATCGTAATGGCCTTTTATGACAAGGTTCTCGATTCCGACCAGATCGGCGACTATTTCGACGAAATCGATATGCCCAAGCTCATCGATCATCAGACCAAATTTATTTCCGCCCTTCTGGGCGGGCCGGTTTCCTATTCCGACGAGCGTCTCAGACGGGCTCACGCGTCCCTGGAGCTAACCCACGAGGATTTCGACGAAGTCAGCCGGCTCCTGCAGGAATCGCTCGCCGAGCATGGCTTCGAGCCGCAGGACATCAAAATCGTTATTTCGGAGATTGAAGCGCGGCGGTCCAGTATTCTCTCGGCAGGCGTCGTATGAGCATTACGGCAATTAACCAGCAGCTGTTGCGTGCCATTGGCGTTGGAATAGCCGTCGTGCGCGGTGATGACCTGCAATTCCTGTTCACCAATGAACCTTTTGCGGAATGGTTCGGCAAGCCCGAGCCGGACGCGACATTGCCTGATGTCCTGATGGACATCGACATGGAGAAAGTGCGCGAGTCGGTGAACGAGACGGGCCGGTTTACCGGAGAAATTTCCGTAAAGCTGAAGCGTCGGACACTGGTGATCGCGCTCTCGATTTCGAGCGCTGATGCGGAAGGCAACGATCTTTTCGTGGTCGAATGCCAGAACATTACCCGGATCAGGGAACTGGAATCGATGATCGACAGCTACTCGTCGATGGTCGAGCGCAATACGCGCGAACTGGAGCGTGAAAAGGAACGCGTTGAGCGCCTGTTGCTGAACCTGATGCCACGCTCCGTCTACGAAGAGTTCAAGACATTCGGTGTCGTCACGCCCCAGCTTTACGAGAGCGTCTCGGTGGTGATGTTGGATTTCGTTGATTTCACACGGTTTTCATCGACACACGACCCGACCGTCACGCTTGGAGAGCTGAACGATATTTTCACCGCGTTTGACCGGATCGCAGAGCAGTTCGGCTGCGAACGGATCAAAACGATTGGCGATGCCTATCTGGCTGTCTCCGGAATGCCGGAGCCGTCTCCTGACCACATGCGTGCCGTCGCCAACTGCGCCGTGCGCTTTATCCGCTACCTGGAACGCCGCAATCAAAGCCATCAGTACAAGTGGGAAGCACGCATTGGACTGGGCACAGGCTCTGCCGTTGGGTCAGTCGTCGGCATCCAGAAATATGTTTATGACGTCTTCGGATCCGCCGTAAACCTCGCGGCGCGCCTCCAGGCCTTTGCCAAACCCATGGCCGTCGTCGCGCCGGATACCATGAAAGAATACCTGGTCGAAGAGTTTCATCTGGACGATCTCGGAAAACAGGAGATCCACAGCTTCGGCGAGATGCGGCTGATGCGCGTCAGTCCGGGCATCGAGCTTGCCCGCCAGGCCGGTCGATTCTGAGCCCCGCGCCGTAGAAGATCAGCTGTTCCCCGCTCTGCTAAGGCTCTAGGGTACGGACCCTAGGGGTTGGCACCCCGGTGTTTTTCGGTCCAATCAAGACATGAGTGCAACAGCCGCAGGTAAAGATTTGGCGGATAGTAGTCATGGTCGGACTTGGGATACCCCACAAGCTGCGCGTCCGCACCAGCCCGCTTCAGCGCGCGATAGAACTCTTCCAGCTGCGTATGGGGCACATTGTCATCCAGCAGGCCGCCCTGGATCAAAGTCGGTGTCCGCACATTCTTTACGTGGAAGATCGGTGACCGATCGAGAAACATCTGCAGATTGTCAATGAAGCTGCCGCCCAGATACCAGCTGGTCTGAAAATACCCGTTGGTGCCCTCCAGACTGATGTAATCCGTTTCACCTGCAATCGGACAAGCAGACTTGAACCGATCAGTCTGCGTGATGATCCAGCTCGTTAGGGTTCCGCCATTGCTCTGGCCAACGACAAACAATTGTTCTGGGTCAACCTGACCCCCCGCAATCACATGATTGACGCCGGACATGATATCTTGAAAATCCGGCCCACCGAAATTGCCGATCAGGCCCTCCCGGAAGGCTCTGCCGTAGCCCAGTGTGCCTCGATAGTTGATGCGCAGGACGAAATACCCTTTTTCAAGATACGACGCCGTGGCAAAGAACTTCATCAGCGGCAGGTATTCGTTGAAATCAACGCCATTCGGACCACCGTGTATTTGCACCACGAGCGGGTAGGTTTCTCCGTCCCTGTAGTCTTCGGGGTAGCTCAGAAGCCCCTCGACGGGCGTGTTGTCGAGCGATCTCCATTCGACCAGTTCCGTCCGCAGTGCCCCGATACCCTCAAACTCTTCATTCAGCCGGGTAATCCTTGCAGGCTCGAATTGAGCGACTTCGCTGACGTAAATTTCCGGAGGTTGCGCATGTGTCTGGCCGATGAAGGTGACTTTGTCGCCGCTTGAACTGACGTCCACATAAGACGAGGTCAGATACGTATTGAGGCCCGGAACGCCAAGATCCTGCGGCGATCCGAACACCTTTGAATAAGGTGATCCGTCAATTGGCATCGTGTAGAAGGAATAGGTCACACGATCGTTTTCAATGTAGTAAAGGCTTTGGGAATCAGACGCCCATTCCCAGGGAAACGGCAGCCGATTTTTGGATTGATGCAGGTCGACGACATCCCCGCCACCAACCGGGAACAACCTGATATCCCACAGGAAAGACCACTTGAACGGACCAGGCGCGTTAATGAACGCGATCCACTTTCCATCTGGTGAGTATCTTGGAAAATACTTCCAATGCTCATTCCCGGCATCGATGCTGCGTACTTCTTTTGTTTCGACATCCGCAATGGAAAGTTGGGCCTTGGTCCAGTAGTCGAGCCCGGGCCGTTCCTGATGGGCAAAAACAATCCTGCGGCTGTCAGGAGCCCAGTCATAGGACCAGTTCCCGCTCCACTCACTTACAGAAAAATCCGCATCCGGCGTCAGACTGATCGCCGCTCCATCAGCTTGATTGTCTTTCAGCTTTTGAAGCCAAAGCTGGTTCTTGGCAAAAACATCAGAATCCTGCACCGGATGGGGAACGAAATCCGGATCCGCCATGACGAATGCGATTGAGCTCCCGTCTGGTGCCCACTTGAAACTGGAAACCTCGCTCGAGAGGTTTGTCAGCTGTCTACCGTCGCCCCCGGCGGCATCGATAACCCAGATATTGCTGGTCCCGCCGGAGGTGGACAGATAGGCGACGGAGCGCCCGTCCGGCGACCATTGCGGGGATGAATGCTCTGCGGACTTTTCCAGCAAGGTTCTGGCATTTGTGCCATCTGACTGCGCAACGAAGAATTCGGCCTGATAAGTGTCTGAAGCGAGGTCGACACTGTTCACACCGTAAAGCAGCTTTGTATCGTCAGGAGAAAACGAAAGGTCTGACAGGCGATTGACCTTCAAACTCGTCTCCGGCGTCCATGCATCCTGAGCAAACGCCAATGGTGAGGTTTGAACGGCAATAAACGCGGCAAGCAGGAATATGAATTTTGCAGGAACTGATTTTGGCAACAGCATTGAGACACTCCAACCAACAATGAGAGGTGGTGCTTTCGACCGCACTATATCTCAGAATTGCATTGCTGATTTTCACAATGCGTGGATCTTTTTGGATGATCCCGGACCTGCTGCAGGAAGCGGAGTGTCAATGCAGCGGGCTACCAAGCGTCAGTTGCCATTTTCCTCTTTCTTGTCCCGGCCAAGCACCGAACCGAGCAGACCGGCTGGCAGGCCGAAGCCCTCTTCAACCGCCTTGAGCACTTCCTCGTCGTCCACCTCGCCGTCGATCACCTTCTGAACATCGATTTGTGTCCGCCCGCCGGTGGCCCGCTCGATGACTTCATTCGCAGTTTCGACGAGTTCCTGCGGTGCATCCTTGTTGCCCTGCAGAATGGACATCAGCTCGCCGCCCGTTTCCTGAAGCTGCTTGTAGGCCGCCTCCGGATTGTTCAGGATCCCGGCAATATCCGGGTAGATGCGCGGATCGCTCCAGGGTCCCTCGATGACGATCGGCACACCGAGACCGGCCATCTTCTTGTCTTCGCCTTTCCGGCGCGGCATCGGCGGTTGGCCTTCAAGGGTCGGAACGATGCTCGGCTCCACCCGCCAGCTAAGGCTTTGCTTGGGCAGATCCGTCGTTCCCTGACCGCTCATGCGCAGCAAGGGCCCAACCATGGCAAGATCGTCCGTCCGGGCAACCCCATTCTCGATGCCGAATGTCGCTCCGAGCGAGCTGAAATCCGTCTTTTCAGACGGGTTTTCCTGCCATCCCAGCAGAGTCTCCACCGAAAGGCCGCGCACCATTTTCGGAATATTGATGCCCCGGATCGCGCCATCCACGAATTCGAAATCGGCCGTGCCGTTCAGCCCTTCGACGAGCGCCTTTTGCGATGCTCCTGCCGAGGTCACGTCAAGGCTTATTGCCCCTTTGCCTTCAATCCAGTCGAAGTCTGCCGCGTCACTCAAAAGCGGGTTGGCATTGAGACCGGAGAGGGAAAACTTCGCAGCAACCTCCGGCGTTTCCTTCGCTCCATTGAGGGTCACCAAACCGGTTCCCGCCCCATCATAAAGCGCAAGCCTTTCCAGATTTGCGGTAAGGACGCCGTCCTGAATGGTCGTGGAAAGGCTGCTTTCGTCGATCTTGACCTTGTCCCAGCGGATTTCCCGGGTCGTGACCTTGAAGTCGACGTCAACAGCCTGGAGGCCCTTGAAGTCGATCGGTTCAGCACTCCATCCAGAGGCAGAAGCCTGCGCACCACCGGAACTCGCGCCGCCGGAAGATCCACTACTGCTCCCCCCGGAACTGCTGTTCGAACTGCCACCGGAACCGGGCGCATCGCCAAGATAGGGATCGAGAACGAGCTCCCTTAAGGCCAGTTGTGCGCTCACCTTGGGCTTGCCTCCAAGGTCAATCCTGCCGTTTGCCTCGCCGGAGGTATCATCAAGCGTGAACCGCGTTTCCTCGAATGTGATCGCGTCTGGCTGAACACCGAAGATGCCGGATGCCTTGAAGGTCTTGAGACCACCGCCCTGGCCGAGGGGCTGCCCCATCCAGGCCATCAGTCCGCGAAGGTCGGCGGTTTCAATGTTGACCGCGCCATCGATGTTGCCCGGCAGCGCCACCAAACCGTTGAACCCGGCACCGAACCGGTTGCCTTTCAAGGTCATGGACACAGGCGCAGACGTTCCACCAAGCAGTTTCGCCGTGTCTGCTTCGCCTGTAATGCTGAACGCCTCGCCGCGCCAGGAAACCGCTCCGCTCATCGCAATCGGGCTTTCGAGCCCCTTAAGATCGACGTCCAGCGCCAGATCCGTCAAACGGTCCGCCTCGGCATCGCCGACGGTGGAAGAGAGCCCCAACCCGCCAATTTCACCGTCCGCAATCGAAATCGATCCGTTCATGTCGAGGCCTGCAACAAGCTCCGAAGCGGTGATACCAACGGTTTCAAACGCCAGATCGGCGCTCAGTTTACCGCTGGCAGGAAGGTCCTGTCCGGCAAACAGCAACAGATCCTTGATCGAGCCGTCTTTCAGAACGATCCTTCCGGACACTTCGGGAATGAGCCCGGACAGGTCTGCATCTGCTGCCCCGCCAAGAGACAACTGGCCAAGCACAAGGTGCAGATCCGCGACCGAGATCGCCGCTTCCGTGCCTGTTACCTTCGCGTCAAAGGAAAAGGCGCCGGGATCTGCGTCTATTTCCTGACCGGCAAGCGCTGCGAGTGCCTTGAGGGAGGGCCCGCCCGCGTCGATTGCAAGCTCGGCACGGACCGGCTCAAGACCGGTTTCACCGCTCACGCTCAACGTGTTTTCGCCTGTAGCGACCGTCAGCAGGATTGGCACCTGCTCTCCAGCTGTGAGGCCAAGCGGATTGGTCAATCCACCTGAAACGCTGATCGGAATGTCCTGGAAAACAAAACTGGAGGTCAGTTCGACGTCGCCGCCGAGATCTGGAGCAGTCAGGGCAAGGTCCAGGCTCGTGATCCTGACCGGTTCCTCGGAGGACGCGTCTTTATAGGTGAGCGTGCCCCCGTTGATCTGGAGACTGTCAACGCCGACACTCTTGAGATAGGAGCCCGAAGGTTGATCTGATTGCGCCTGCGCCTCGGGCGCTGTTTCAGATGGCGCCGGTGCATCCGCCGATGCCGTATCCGTTGCGGTTGCTTCGGATCCGAGCGCGCGCCGCGGTTCCCAGCTTGTCGACCCGTTGGCGCCGACCTCAAGATAAATGTCCGGATTGTCGAGGGTGATGCCGGTCACCTGAATGTTGCCGGACAGCAATCCGCCCCAGCCAAGCCCGAACGTGATGCGATCGGCTTTGGCAAATTCGATCCCGTCCGCGCCGGCTTCGCCAGAGACACCGATATCCTGCGCGTCGAGTGCAAACCCGGGGAACAGGGACAGGGAAACCGGTCCGTCGAGCCGGACACGCCAGCCGAGCCGATTGTCGACCTGTTCCACCACCTGACGTTTGATCTCGTCCTTGGGCAGGAACAGCGGGACGACCAGAACGACCGTCACCAGCAGGATCACCAGACTGCCCAGTCCGATCAAAAGCCGCCGCATGTTGAGCTTCTCCCTTCGCGAATCGGCCCCAATGTAGACCAATCATGCACTGGTCCGCACCCACACTGCACCGCGAATTTGACAAAAGCAGGAAACAGGGCGTTTTCGCAAGCTTCTGCCCCCGAGATCTGCGGACAACCGCTAAATCACGAAAGCGCAACCATATGATTGTCCCAGGAAATGCCCGGTGGACGTGCCAGGATTTCAGCAGGCTCGTCCGGTTCGACAACAAGGGAGAGTGCGCCGTTGCCGTCCGAGATCAGAAAATTGCCCTGATCAATCGGTGCAACGCCGCATCCATCTGCGATGGTCTGAGCCCCCAGGAATGCACCTGTTTCGGCGCGCCAGAACAGGGTCCGGCCGCCGCGCGGCGCGGAAGTGGCGATGACATCACCGGCGCGATTGGCGGTGACCGAGCCAATGTAATTTTGAAGCGTCGGAGCGAGGGCGTCCGGAATTCGTGTCACCTTCGGGTTGTTATCGCGCTCAAAGACGGCGACGAGTGGCGGTGTCTCGGACAACGGTCCTTCGAATTGCCCGCCGGCCCAGACTCGGCCGGACGCGTCCAACGCCATATGGCGAAGGGAAAGCTGGTGCAGCGTCTTGTCCAGGACATGTTCTGAAACAAGATCTCCGCTTTCGACGTCAACGAATGCGGCCGAAGGCGCCATGGTGTCGAGATTGAGCTTTTCGCGCGGCCGGTCAGGATGGGTTTCAATGCCGCCGTTTGCAATGACAAGCGTTCGCCCATCGGGGGTGAGCGCGATGTCGTGAGGACCAGTCCCGTAAGTGCTGAATTCACCGATCCTGACTGCGCTATCACCGCTCATGTCATATACGCCGATCACACCCTTTGCGTTGGCGAAGTCGTTTTCGGCCGCATAGAGCAACCGGCCATCCGTCGAAAAACAGCCGTGCCCGTAGAAATGCCTGCCCGGCTCTGAAACGATCACGTCCGGTTTCGCGTCCTTGAATGGACGCACAACGATGGCAAAGGTTCCCGGGCGGCGTGCAAAGGCGACAAATCGGCCTTTGTCAGGCGAAACGGCAATCCCGTGACCACGTCCGGGCAGCGAGATCCTGGCCAGGACCTGGCCGTAATCGTCCAGAACTCCGATGCCAAAGGTGCCGTCTGTATCCATGTAGGCACTGGCAAAAAGCAGCGCATCGTCACCGGCCCTTTTTTCAAGCAGGCTTGCCGCCAAGGGAGAGTTGGTGAAGGTCTGCAAGGCTGCCAGCCCTCCGAGCGCGGAGAGAAATCCGCGCCGGGAAAATGGCTTCTTGCTAGTCGCCGTCCAGCGCATTGAATCCTCCGGAGAGCGCCAACGCACCGGCCAGTTCCAGGGCCAATGTATCGCGGATCGATTTGATCGTGATCGCCAGCAGGGACACCTTGGCGTAGCTGCCGTCCTCCCCAAGCGTTTCCCGCAAGGG
>Ga0207422_1001629_pt1 | contig 40627 bp, 29 predicted proteins | sample MarCyaLeptolynsp_FD_187757 | JGI IMG/M metagenome (GOLD analysis project Ga0207422, IMG submission 187757) | Marine cyanobacterial communities from Panama - species 1 Leptolyngbya sp. (SPAdes) | ecosystem: Environmental > Aquatic > Marine > Unclassified | place: Panama: Panama City | collected... | reverse complement strand
CATCCCGCTCTACAAGGTCTATGAATTCATCAAGCCGCAACTCGCCGCCTTTGCGGCAGACAGATGGCTGGCCGAAAACGCGGAAATCATCTTCGTGCTCGATTCGCCGGAACAGGCGACCCATGTCGAAGATCTCATGATCGGCTTTCATCTCCTCTACGGTCTGCCGCTCAGGCTTGTCGTGATGGAGCAAAATGGTGGCTATGCGCTTGCCTGCAACGCTGGTGCAGCGCGCGCGCAAGGCCGCTATCTCGCCATGATAAACTCAGATGTCGTGCCGACCGAAAGCGGCTGGCTGGAACAGCTCTGTGCCTGCCTGATGATGGATGAACAGGTTGGCGCCGTCGGAGCGAAACTGCTTTATGCGGATAACGCCATTCAGCATGCCGGCCTGAAGTTCATTCACGACGAAAAGAAGCGCTGGTTCAACCATCACTATTTCAAGGGCTTCCCCCGAAACTATGCCCAGGCCAGCCTGTCCCGGGAGGTGCCGGGTGTGACCGGCGCCTGTCTGGTCATGTCACGTTCCGATTTTGAGCAGGCCGGTGGATACACGACCGATTTCATGATCGGAGACTACGAAGACAGTGATCTGTGTCTCAAGTTAAGGGCCAGCAACAAGAAGATCTATTACTTGGGTGATGTTGAGCTTTATCACTTCGAGCGAATTTCAATAAAGAAAAACGGCGATTACACGCGGGGAGTTGCGTCTCAGTACAATCGATGGCTTCAGCAACTCAGATGGGAACAAGAGATCATGGATGTAATGTCGTCAATCGGGGCAAGAGACGGGGTGTTGGCCGGATGAATTCACCCGTTGTCATTTCGGACCATGTCCGCTTGAAATCTGCGCCGCTCAACGGCAGCAGCCTGGCGCTTCTTCAAAAAACGATCGAACGGAACCGCTTTCTGCCGGTTCCGCCACAGGAAGAGAATTTTGTCGGCGACGGTGACTATCTCGCGATCGGCACGGAATTCCTGGGGCATTTTGTCGAACTTGGCGGACTGCACGAACACGAGCGTGTTCTCGATATCGGATGCGGCATCGGGCGGATGGCCGTGCCGTTGACCCAGTATCTCGATCCTGAAAAGGGGATGTATACGGGCCTCGATCCGGCACCTGCAGGGATTCAGTGGAGTGCGCAGCATATCGCAGCCCTCTATCCCAACTTCCGTTTCATGCATCTCGATATCGCGAACGATCTTTACAATCCGAACGGCCGCATCCAGGGCAGGAACCTGCTGCTTCCGTTCGAAAACAATTCATTCGACTTCGCGATCATGACGTCTGTTGTCACGCATTTGCCGGCCGAAGAAATCGAACCTTATTTCCGCGAAATCTCGCGATTGCTGGAGCCGGGCGGAAGGCTGTTCCTGTCTGCCTTTGTCATGGAGCCTGAGAGCCAGCGCGGCGCGGCCGAATTGACACCGAGGATCCAGTTCCATCGCACTCCGGAAGGACCGTCCTGGCACGCGGATGCAAATGCTCCGCTTGCCGCTGTCGCCTTTGACGACGGGTTTCTTGACACAACACTGCATGCCACAGGCTTCGATATCGCATTGAAGAAACTCGGTCACTGGCGCGGGCAGACTGGCAGCCAGCACTATCAGGACTTCTTTGTTGCCTTTAAGGCGTTGCGGGGGCAGAGCGCATGAAGGTTCTGGTTTTTGCGCACAATCACCCGGACCTCCATCCAGGCGGTACGGAAACGGTTGCGCTTGAGCTTTCCAGAGCCTACCGCGAAGCCGGGCACCAATCGCTCTTTGTCGGTGCAACCAACCACCTGCATCGCGACCCGCACCCGGGCACCAGTTTTCAGGCGATCAGCGATAGCGGCGACGAACTCCTGATGTGGGCGGGGCACTTCGACCGCTTCAATATGAGCCAGATCGACCTCAGGGCGTTTGTGCCTGACATGACGGCCCTTCTGGAAAGTTTCCGGCCCGACGTTGTTCACATCCACCATCTGATCCTGTTTGGCGTTGAATTGCCGGTGCTGATCCGCCGCGTCCTTCCAGACGTTCGCATTGTCATGACGTTGCACGACTATTATGCGATCTGCGCGAATGACGGCGTCTTGATGCAAAGCCCGGACGAACCCTGTGCGGCGCTCGGGCCGGGCGGCCTGTGCCGGTGTGTCGAGGCGGCGAAGCCCAACGATATGCGGCTGCGCGAGCGTTTCATCAAAACCCATCTTCAGGCGGTTGATCAGTTCGTCTCGCCCAGCGCATTCCTGAGGGATGTCTATATCCGCTGGGGATTGCCCGCGGACAAGATTTCGATCATCCGGAATGGCCGTCCGGAGATGGAGCCGACCGGGAGCCGGATCGAGACCGAGGACCCGAAACGTGTTTTCGGATTTTTTGGAAACATGACGCCCTGGAAAGGGATCGAGGTTCTGCTGCAAGCGGCAAAGCTGCTGATCGAGCGTGAGGTCGACTTTGAACTGCGCGTGCATGGCGGGTCTCCTTTTCAAAGTCCGGACTTCATCGAACGGATCGAAACACTCTTTGAAGAGACCGCTTCACGCGTCACCCGCCTCGGCCCGTACAAGCCTCGTGATGTTGCAGACCTTATCGAGCCGGTCGATTGGGTGATCGTGCCATCGCTCTGGTGGGAAAACGCCCCGCTGGTGATCGCCGAAGCGCAGCAGCACAAACGGCCCGTGATCACCACCGGGGTCGGGGGAATGGCGGAGGCTGTACGCAACGACGTGGATGGATTGCACGTGCGCAGAAACGATCCGTCCGGCCTGGCTGCCGTGATGGAAAAAGCTGCTGGCGATGCTCAAAAGTACCGCGAATTGGCGGAGAACACGCAACAACCGCCGGGCGTCGGCAGGGTCGCCGAGCAGTATATCACGCTGTTTGCGGACCAGAGCCGGTTCGTCAAAGACCCCGCAGCCTGACGAGAACACCATGACTGCAGCAAAGCTGGAAGAAAAAGTAGAAGCCGCGGACGAGGACAAGGGCGAAGTTCCAAAGATCCAGGGCCGCGTTGATGCGTTCGAAGACGGGCGGCTTCTGGGGTGGGCCTGGGATGCCGCCAATCCCGAAGACCGCATGACGATCCACGTCTTTCACGACGGTGACCGCTTGATGAGCAAGCTGGCGGATATCAAGCGCATCGATCTGCAGCGCAACGGGATCGGCGATGGTGCCTTCGCTTTCGACCTGCAGCTTCCACAGGCAGCCGCGTCGGCACCGGAAGGACTGTCGGTGATCGCCGAATCTCCGCGGGACGGGGTGCAAATTCAGTTGCCACGCCCGAGCGCCGAAGAACGCGCCGCGGAAGCAGCCATTGCGCTCCCGCTCTCGATCGTCATGAAGAAGCTGGACCGGGTGATTGCCATCCAGGGGCAGAGCGCGCTGGGGCAGCGGGATGCGACACAGCTCCTTAAAGAGACGACCAGCCGGATCGATACGCTGGCATCGACAGAAGGAGAGCTCGGCGAGGCGCTGGCTATTCTCAAAAGCGGGCAGGGTGACCTGGCGCAGCGCGTCAAGGAACTTGAGGTATTTCTCCTGCGCTTCGACAGCACCCTGAAAAGCTTCGACGATCGGCTGACGGCCCTTGCCGACCGCAGCCGGAACGGCCTCAAGGTTCACATGCTTTTGCTTGCAATCCTGCTCGGGTTCGTTGGCGGCATGGTCTTTGCCGCTGCCGGCGGTTTGTGGAGCTGATAGCGATGGAGCCGGTTGTCACACTTGAAGGTGCAAAAAGGCTCTCGGATCCGTCTGTCGAGCACAAGAAATTGACAGGCGAGACGGGCGATTGGCCAGATGCGGTCCTGCCGGCCGATGGTCGCAGCGTCCTGTGCACCGCAGTGGACCGGGACACCATCCTTCTCGCCGGTGTCGGGGGGAATTTCGCCCGCAATCTCCAGGCCGTGCTGAACGAAGATCCCAAGGTCACGGTACCCTGTACTGTCGTCTCCCTGTCCTCAAGGTCGAGCCGGGATGATACCCCCACGCCTTTCGTTGCGATCCTGTCCCTGGATACCGTCGCAGTCCCGCGGCTTGAAAGGGTGTCGATCCGCAGCAAGGGACACTCTCATCCCTATGCGATCAAATACGGACCGGTGGCGTTCGACACTTTTGTGGGCCTGGTCAGCGAGGCGGTTTCACAAAAGGAAGCAAGTGTTGTCGAGGCGCTGATCGACGCGCTGATTGCCGCAAATTCAGAGGTGAAGAACCAGGCGGTTGCGGCAAAACTTGTCATGCATGTTGCGCGCAGGGACGGGTATGTCGAAATGCTCGGGCAGTTCGATGAGGGAGACTTATACATTCAGGGATGGTCGAAGGAACCCCCTCTCGGTCGCAACAGGGTCTTTGTCTTCGACGGAGCGCTTCGTGTTGCCGATCTGTCCTGCTGTCTATTCGAACGAAAGGATACCGGCGGCAAGGTCCCCGGTTTTGCAGGTCTTCTGGACAAGGTGGAGGGCGTCGATGCATCGGCGATCCGCAGCCTGTTCTTTCGCGGCCGCAGCGGGTGGACCAAGGTCGACGTTCATGAGAAAGCCACGGTTTCCCCGGCGCGGGTGCTGCCGGGCCACCTCAGAGCACTTTTGCCACGCCTGAACGCGTCCGGGGGAGCCCGCGGGAAGCTTGAAAAAGCTTCGCAGAGGTTTGACGGGCGGGAATCTGTCAGCGAGCTGGATGTGCCAGTGCGGATCGGCGTTGATTTTTGCGCCGCGACGCATTGCGGAAGCGTTCTGATATCCGGCTGGCTGCTGAACCCGGAAGATCACGCCGAAGCCGTCTATCTGCGTGCTGGGGAGCGGTCGTCTCGGCTGGACAGGACCTGGACCACGCAAAACAGGCCGGATGTCACGGATACCTTTGAAACCCTTTCGCCTTTTCTGGGCGAGGCAGCAGGGCGCGACCGGCATGGTTTTCTTGCGTTCGTTCCCGATATCGGGAGCGGCGCGGACGACAAACCGTATCTCGAGGTCGTTCTCAGGGATGGGCGCTCGGCCTATGCACCGATTGCCCTTGGACGCACGTCGCTGCGAAGCGGACTTCGCCGTCTTGTCGCCGGGCTTGATCCGACGATCGCTTCGGCGACCGACATCATCGAACGACAGTTTCTTCCCCTGCTCGGGGCAGCTTCGCCCTGCGAACCGACCATGGAGGAGATGACGGATATCGGTCCCATGCCGGACGCGCCTTCGACATCCATCGTGATCGGTTCCGACGGGTCGATCGACAAGTTGCGCGCACTTTTGCCAGTGCTTGCGCTTGATCCCTTCTTAAGGGGCACGCCGATTGTCGTGTGCGCACCCGATGCCGCGATCGACGAACAGTTTCAGGAGATTGCGCGTTTCGCGTCGTTTTACGGTCTGGCTCTCAGAATTGTGCGGGCAGGCATGGTGGAAGACACACTGGATGCGATCCAGGCTGGTCTTCACGCAGCGCCATCGGAAACCGTTGTCTGCCTTTGCGCAGGAGTGATGCCTTTAGGTCCCGGATGGCTGGACACGCTCGTTGAGGAATACCAGAAGCATGATGGGAACTGCCTGGTGACACCGACCGTGCTTTACGAAGATGACACGATCCGCTGGGCCGGAAGCTGGATCGACCGGGATGGTGAGACGCATGTCCTGAAACAGCATTATGTCGGATATCCGCGGCGCACGCTCATGGGCGCGGAAATCAGCGAAGTTGTGGCGACGACGTTCGACTGCTGTGTGTTGTCCAAAACCGCATTTCTCACGTCCGGAGGTTTTTCCCGGAGTTATCTTGGGACCGACGAGAAGGGACTGGACGCAACGCTGAAGCTGCGAAGCGCCGGCATCAAATCCTTCTGGGTGCCACAGGTCGAAATGGTTCATCCCGAAGATGGGCATGGAAGCGAACGTCTCTGGCACAAGCTTGTCGGGCAGCACGACCGGAAACAGTTCGATCAATTGTGGCGCGGGTGCCTTGGCGCCTTGAAGGAGGGTTTGCAATGACCGGCGCTCCTCCGGCGACGCAGGACACAGATACCGATGACACGCTGCGCGTTCTTGTCATTTCCCATGGCCATCCGGTGCTGTCGCTCGGCGGCGCTGAAGTCGCTTCCTACAATCTTCATCTCGGTTTGAAATCCGCGCCGGGATCTCAGTCGTTTTTTCTCGCACGGGTTGGCGACGACTATCCGAGGCACGGCCGGTCAGCGCTGATGGGTGTCTCCGATGCGGAAGACGAGTTGCTTTACCACGCAGACGAGTACGACCACTTTCTGGTTTCGAACCGCAATACTGGCGATCTTCAGACCGATCTGCGCCGCTTTGTACGCTCCCTCAATCCGGACGTGGTTCATTTCCATCATTTTATCGGACTTGGTGTTGAGGCGCTTCACGTTGTGCGCAGCGCACTTCCAAACGCAACCATCATCGTCACGTTGCACGAATTCCTGGCGATCTGCCATCACCACGGCCAGATGGTAAAGACAGGCACGCACGCACTTTGCAGGACATCATCTCCCATTGCGTGTCACGGATGTTTTCCCGACATTGCCCCCGGCGCTTTCGTGCGCCGGAAACACTTCATCCAGTCGATGTTCAGCCTCGCCGACGGCTTTGTGACCCCCAGTAGATTTCTTGCGGAAAGATATGAGCAATGGGGGTTGCCAGGGGACAGGATTACGGTGATCGAAAACGGTCTGAACGTTCCGGAAAAGGCTGATGCCAGACGGCTCAGAGACGGCACCGACAGGCGTTCCCGCTTTGCCTTTTTCGGGCAGATGACACCCTATAAAGGCGTCGACATCTTGTTGGACGCGGTCCAGCGCATACCCGACAGCATCTGGAAAGACGATGCGTCGCTGACGATCTTCGGCGGCAACCTTGAAAGGCAGCCAGAAGCGTTTCGCGAAAAGATCGCCGGCCTGATTGAAAAGACCGGAGACCGTGTCCGTTTCGCTGGCGCTTATCAGAACAGGGATATGCCGTCGCTCATGCGACAGGCAGACTGGGTTCTTCTGCCGTCGGTCTGGTGGGAGAATTCACCCGTCATCATTCAGGAAGCTTTTCATCACGGGCGGCCGCTTATCTGCAGCGGCATCGGTGGGATGGCCGAAAAGGTAAAGGACGGTGTCGACGGACTTCATTTCCTTGCCGGAAGTCCGGAGGACCTTGCCGACAAGATGACCGAGGCCCTGCAGAACAAGGAGCTATGGAATTCGCTTCGGGCAGGGATCATGGAGCCAAAAACATACCGGGATTGTGCCGGGGACCATTTGAACTTCTACCGGTCCGTTATTGCCACGCGCTACAAGGGCGGACGCGCGATCCCGCGTGACTTGCAGGAAAGCGCATAGGACGCGCCGCCGATTGAACGGATCTGTATCCGAAGCCGGTCAAGCGATGGTCTTCCGCCTCATTGCGGGTTCAGTTCGCGGTCGCGTGGTTTCCTGCTTTATGCAGGTTGATTTTTGCGCTGCACAAAATTCAACCTGATGCGAGCGTGAATGGGCGAGTAGTTGCAAATTCGCACCTATCGTTGAGTGCTTGGTTGCAATTCATGGTGAATTTTGAGACTTTGTTTTGAAATTCAAATTATATTTCAAATAATACTCATATTATTTACGTTGTGATTTAGATATAAATTTCTTATATCTAAATAAATACATAAAAAATCAATAATTTTACTATGTTGCGCCGCATTATTGTCACAAACTGTCGTGAATTTCTGATAGTGTACTTGGTGTTCGAGTGTGGGCAATTCCTTGGAAAATGCCCTGTGTGTGTGAAATTTTGGGGGCTCTAATGACAGTCGTGGCCACGCAAGAGGCATTTCCAGTTGAGAAACCGGCAATCGAGGAAAGGCTCCTCAAAGATCTGACCCTGATGGCCGTCGGAGTCGGGCGTCAAGAGCTGCCAAGCGCTCTTTTGGGTGCAGTGCAAACCGTCTGGTTCGAGGGCGTCGCTGATGGTCAGGTCCTGTTTTCAGACCAGAGCGGAGCGGTATTCCAGGTCGTCGAAGCGCCAACCATGGCGTTTGCCGTATTGGCCGAGCCGGGCACATCGTCGGATGTCGACAGTCTTTTCAAATGGCTTCAAAGGCATGGTGTTGTTCAGCTGCCTTCCGTCGTCGGCTGGAGCCGGGGTCAGGAAAGCGAGGCGATTTCGTCGATCCTCGCTCTTGTCGCGGAACATGTGAAATCGGCCGCCAGGCGTCTGGTTCTTTCAAACCGTGAGCTCAGAACACTCCGGAGCATGAATGACGACCTGCAGAACAGGTTTGCCGCGATTGAATCCTTCCTGAACAGGAACGGCCTGCAACCGCTCGACCTTGTCTTCAGCAACGAGCCAGCCGAGAACCCGCTCAATGCCAATGTACTTGCGAGCGCGTCGCAGGACGGCATCAGTCAGATCCTGCCCGTCCCGAGTTCAGGGGTCAGCGGCGTCTCCGTCCATGTGGATCAGCTTGGTATGCGCCAGGACCTGAAGTTGCGTGCCCAGCTGGTGACGCTGGAAGACCTGCGCATCGTCGACAGCTGGCAGATATCCAGCGGTGACCTTGCCACCGGGTGGAACATTTTTGGTCTGTCCAAGTCGACAGCCGGACTTAATCGCACACTGGAATTCCGGCTTCAGATCGAGGACGCGGATGAGGACACGCCACGCCTTTCGCTCGGCAGCCTGCAGCCGATCGAAATGTTCCAGGTGAGGGACGCCTCCAACGGCATGCCGGTCCTGAAAAACAGCCTTGCGTTGCAGGTCTGGGGTGGCATTCCCGGTGTCTCCATGCCGTCGTCGGCCAACTACATCCCCGCTCAGTCCCAACAAGTGTCACAGGGAGAAGGGTTCCGGGACATGCCGATTGCGCCGGGTATTCTGGAACATGCAAGCCTTGCGAACTCCGATGAAGTCGAATTCGATTTTGAGGCGATCATGCCGCTGCCCGCGGAGAGGGCGATCGGGTGTCATCCACCTGCCGAGGGCATGACGATTGGCGAACTTCCTGCCGCCTGTCCGCCACAGATCATTCGCATGTCGGCTAAGGCTTTCATCGACAACAGCCGCGCTGCCGATATCGACTTTGCGATTGCCGTGGCAGGCAATCTCGACGCTGCCCGTGCCCTCTTCCGGGAAGAAAGAGAGCAAACCGTAGGGGAAGCCTATTCCGGCTGGATCACTGTTTCCTACGGCGAAAGCGCACATCTGAGCGCCTTTGCCAGTGAACAGGTGGGTGCCTGGCAGAACGTCTATTTCGCAACACGGATGAGCGAACAGGGCAGCAACGATTTCGCGTGGGCGAAATTTACCAACTTCCGCGCAGTCGTGAGCGGATAACCGGATGCTGCGTCAAACAGTAAAAGAACAGGATCATCCGAATGTGCGCTACGCACAGTTCGGTGGCTCCGAAAAACCCTCGGCGACCATCGCCATTCTCATTCCGGTCTACAAACACTCCGTTCTTTTGACGGAGGCGCTGGATTCAGCGCTTTGCCAAGAGGCGCCGTTCAATATCGCGGTGGTGATCGTCGATGACGGCTGCCCCTATCCCGAAACGTCTCAGGTCGGGCAGGCCTACGCGCTGGCGAACGACAATGTCTACTATCTGAGGAAGCCGAATGGTGGTCTGAGTTCTGCTCGCAATTACGGCATCGATTTCGCTCTTCGCACTTTCAGCGACCTGGAAGCTGTCTACTTTCTGGATGCCGACAATCGGATCACTCCGACCGCGATGCGGGTCCTGCTGGACTATATGCGGGCAAACAAGGGGGTGGACTGGATCTATCCGAACATCGACAAGTTCGGGATCGAGTGGAACGGCAACTATACCACCCAGTATTCCCGGTTGTTGCATGTCGTGTTCGACAACATCTGCGAGGCCGGCAGCCTGGTGTCCCGGAACCTGCTGGATGCCGGCGTGCGCTTCGATGAAACCATGAAATCGGGTTTCGAAGACTGGGAATTCTGGCTGCAGGCGATTTCGCTTGGCTTCAAGGGTGCCAATCATCCGTTCTTCGGGTTTGAATACCGGCAGCGGGCAGAAAGCATGCTGCGCGATTCCAACCGGACGCGCGAAAGCATTCTCGGATACATCAGAACCAAGCACAAAAAGCTGTTTTCAGCCGACACGCTCCTGCGCTGGGAGCACGAGGAAACGCCCCGCTATGTTTCCTTCGGGACGGATTCCTTCCTTGTCGAGATGTTCACCGATCCGGTCGTTGCGCATGAAAGGCGCGGGTTCGAGGAATTCGTCAAGATGTTCTGGGCCGCGCGGACGGAACCGGAGACATTCGGTGTTCCGCCTTTCTGGCTCTGGATGTCGCCTGCACATCGCGAAGCGCTCAACAGTTTCGGTCTGTTGCACAACGTCCTCTGGCTTGGTGAACGCCTGTCGCAATCGCATAACTTTGTTGCCATCCGGTTTGAAAGCGACAAGGACAGGCTCGGGGTCGAGGTTGCAACGCTTGGGGACGGCAGGGACCTGACGAAGCGGCCGCTTGGCTGGATGTGTTCGCTCGGCATCGTTCAGCAATGTGTTGAAGACAAGTCGGACGACTGGGTGCGCACGCTCAGAAAAACCCAGCCGTCGCCGAAGATTGCCGAGATTGTCGTCCGAGGGCCTTTCTCCGCCGACGACATTCAGGGAACGGCCCTGTCCGCCACCAACTCTCTTCTGGCGACCCTCGGAGCACTACGCGATTCCGGTTACAGGAATGGTCCGAACAAGCGGTGGATCTGGAGATCCGCCTATTTCCCGGACAGAAGCAAGTATCACGAGCTGCTGCGTCACTCGCTTGGCGCAGCGCCCCTTATGCCGCGTCTGGCCAATGAGGGCGGACCACTGCGCGTCGGTCTGTTGCTGCCGATCGCCACCTTCGGCGGTGTCGAGAAGGTCGCCTACGCGGCTGCGCATGTCCTGAAAAAGGCCGGGTGCGAGGTACATCTCTTCGTGTTCGGACAGCCGGTTTACCACCGAATACCGGACAATGATGGTCTCTTCGACAGCATCAACTTTCTGGCGGACGACTATCCGCTCTGGGGCGGTCCGAACATGTTCTCCGGACACGACATCCTGATGGGACATGACGAAAACGCCAAGGCCCGGGAAATCATCGGTTTCCTCTCCGGCCTGGATGTCGTCGTAAACAATCAGCTGGCACCCGCCAACGCTGTCTTCGGGGAATTGAGGCGGCGCGGTGTGAAGATCGTCAATTATGTGCATGTGCTCGATTCATCGGAAATGGGACGCGCGGCGGGCCACCCCTATCTGGCGCTCGCCTATGAGCATATCTACGACAGTGTCCTGACCTGTTCGCGCGACATGGCCGAGTGGCTGCACGGCATGGGCGTGCCAAGTGCAAAGCTGCTGCACATTCCGAACGCAGCGGGATATCCGCTTTCAAGCGAGCAGGTGGCGCGGCTGACGGCTGCCAGGACCCAAGCCCATGAAGGTCCGCTCAAAGCCCTCTTTCTAGGGCGTCTGGACAGGCAGAAGGGCATTGAGCGCATCTTTGCAGCAGCACGTACGCTTAAGAGACGCGGGATTGCGATCGACTGGCGGATCGTCGGGTCGGATGTCATGGACAGTGGCGCCGGGGGCTCCTGGAAGCAACGGTTTGCCGATGTCGGCATCCGTGTCGAACCACCAGTCTATGACAGCCGTCTTCTCAGCAAGTTGCTCGCCTGGGCGGACGTCTTCGTTCTCCCGTCCCGTTGGGAGGGGGCACCCCTGACCATCATTGAAGCGCAGCGTCTCGGCTGTGTTCCGATCGCTACCAATGTGGGGGCCGTATCGGAACTCATCGATCACAAGAGGGACGGGATTCTCTTGCGGTCGACAGATGATGGTGTCGTGACACATGACCTTACCGTTGCGCTTGAGGCCATTGCCAAGTCGCCGCAAGTGTTGACCGGGCTGTCGGCGCGTGCAGCGCAAAGGGCCGCCGACCGGAACTGGGACAAGAGCCTGCAGCCCTTTTTGCGGCAGCTCTACACCTGGTTTCCGGAGCGCTTTCAAAGCATACGGCGAACCAAGGTCGTGCCCCAGTCCGAGCATTCAACAGAGACACCCGAGGTCCGAAAGGATGGAGGCGACAATGCCGTCTGGCAGGACCCTATCCGTCAATCCTCCGCGCAATAACTGAAGGGCGCATTTTGGCCCGAACACTGGAAGGTGCAGATCGCATGAAAAAGCTCTTCGTTTTAAATGGCGGCGCCGCCGTCAAACCAGGCAACAAATCGGCATTTCTGAAAATCGATGACCCGCTTTCCGCCTTTGCGCGCGGTGGCATCAATACGGGCGACGTGCTCGTTTACGATGCGATGCTCAAGGCGCTTGCCTATGACCAGATCAAGAACCTCCAGTTCGCCCATGCGGGTGATGAGAAGCTCTGGCCGAAAGAGGAGTACGATGCCACCGTCATCCGGGGGTCGAACTATCTCACTGAAACAGTGGATATTGGCAATGTCGTTCCGTTGCTGAAGAAACTGAAAGGTCCGATCGTGCCGGTTGGCGTCGGTGCCCAGGCGGCCAAATACAAGAAACTGGAACTGCCGAAGGGCAGCGTCGAGGCCTGGAAGATCATCGCCGACAAATGTGAAACGATCGGCGTGCGCGGCGTCTACAGCGCCGAGGTGTTCAATGACATCGGTATCAAGAACATCCGGATCATCGGCTGCCCGAGTTTCTACCGGAACCTGCGTCCATCCATTGAAATCAAACCGATCGACCCTGCCAATGCGCGTGTCGGCTTGACGCTCAACCGGTACCTTTCGGCTGACTATGCGTCGAACGCAACCAAGACCAACCGGATGCAGCGCGCCCTGATCCAGGCTGTCGCAAACCGGTCTGAAAGCCGGCTCTACTCGCAGGGGGAGCGCGAGGAAACACTTGCCATCTTCGAACAGGGCGAAGCGAAGCAGAAGCATATCCGGTCCATCCTCGAAAAATACAGCCTTCAGGGCGACAAGGATGTGGAGACACTGGTAAGCGATCGCATGCAGGCCTTTTTCGATGTCGATGCGTGGGCCGAAGACGCGAAGAAAAACGTCGATGTGCTCGTCGGCTTCCGACTGCATGGCAATGTGATCGGACTTCATCAGGGCATCCCGGCGGTGTTCTTCACCTATGATTCCCGCATCCGCGAGCTCTCTACGCTGTTTGCAATTCCCTCGGTCGAAGTCGAAGACTACATGCCGATCAATCTGGAGAATATTTTCGAGAAGGCGGATTTCTCCAAGGTGCAGCATGTCTACCGGCTGAACTATGCCGAATACCATCGCTTCCTGACGGAGAACGGCCTGAACCACGTGCTGGTGAAACCGGTCGCGGCGCCGCCGAAAAAAGCACTCGAAAAACCCAATCTGGTACAGACGGACCAGAACCTTGGCGAGGTGACCGACTGGTTCCGGGACGAAGTCGGTTACATGACGGACGAAATCCAGACTTTGCGCGACAGGGCCTGGAAGCTGGAACTGGCCCTGCGCGAAGTCAGGTCACCGGAGCCCAAGGCCAAGCTTGCAAGCTGATGCCGAGGACGGACCTGATGCGGGACCTCATATTGCCGGATCGCCGCCGCTTCCTGAAAGCGGTGGCAGGTGGCGTGGCGGCGTTAGCCGTTCCGGCCCTGCCAAGAGAGGCAGCTGCGTTCTCACGCGGCGCGTTGCCCGCACCGCTTGCGCGGTCCAGCGGCGACTGGCAACTGACGTTCGAAGATGAGTTCGACGATCCGGTTGCGTTTCAGTCCGCCTGGGAACCGCTGAAACGCGGCGGCCACAAACATTTGACCATGCGCTACCCGCGCAACGTGTTGGTCGAAGACGGTGAGCTCGATCTTGAACTGGGTCATCAGGACGATCCGAAACGGCCGTTCACGGGCGGTTACATCCGCTCCCGTTCCTTCCGTCAGACCTACGGGTTTTTTGAGTGCGATATGCGCATTGCGAGTGAACCGGGCGTCAATAACGCATTCTGGATGGTGTCGGACAGATCCCAGCAAGGCGATACGCAATTTGAACTCGACATAGCCGAAGTCAAGTATCCCAATGTCGTCCAGGTTTCAGCCAGGCGTTGGAAGCCGGAAAAGATCGTCCTGGCCGCAACCTACCGAACGGAGGCACAGCTGGATCAGTCCTTCCATCGCTATGCGATGCTCTGGACGAAGAACGAATTCCGTTTCTTCGTTGACGATGTTGATGTCTTCGACGTTGAAAACCGGTTTGCCCACACGCCTGCCATGCTGCTTTTCAGCAATGCCGTGGCTCCCTTTGCGGGCAAGCATGATGGTGACGTCGAAGGCGCGGCCACGACAATCCGGAACGTGCGCGTCTACCAGGATTTCAGTGCTTGATTCTGCGTCTTCGCCGTCGTGGTGCTGCTGTAATCATTAAACGAGGATCCGGAGGCGTTGGCTGAACGCATGTACCTTTTCCCCCCGCTTACCACATGAAGATGCTATGGGTGCTATGAGCCAGCATTAATTTACTTTGCCGCGCCGGTACCACTATGCGGGGAGTTCAGAACGCGATTGTCGAGCAGTGTGACACCCGGATGAACCTGGTTGAAGGGTAAACCTGAGCCCCCAAGCCAGGGTTGCGTTACGTTTCGCTCAATTGAACTGTTTTCAGCAAGTCGTCCATCTTTGTGCGCCATAATTGTGATCGACGGAGCTCCCGGTTTTCCTGGCCGTGAATCCGTGACGAAATTGTCTGAAACGACGACGCTTCGTGCACCCATCACCGTGATGCCATGCCAATGGTCAACCGTGATCGTATTGTCCTTGATGACCCAGTCTTCATAGAGGCCGTCGAACAGTCCGATTCCTTGCAGGTAGCAGGTAAAGCGATGGTCGCCGTTAAGGATTCTGTTTCGTTCGATGCGCACATTGCGAACGACACCCTTTCCGGGTCGCCCCTGGGCATCCAGAGACCAGGACTGAAAGCCGTCGTCGTGGTTGTCATCAATATCGACGCAGGTGTCGATGGTGTTTTCTATGTAGTTCGAATTGTCGCCAAGGCCGCGAATGCCGTCTCCGCCGAAATTCTCGATTGTGTTTCTCTCAATTCTGGCTCCGTTTGCAGACGTTGAAACGCCGTGCAGCACATTGAATATGTAGCTGTCGGTCAGGGAAACGTCCTGCCCGGACAGAGACACACCATTGCGTGCGTTCTCACGCCATTGCGGTACGGTCCAAGTTTGTGAGTCAACCGTTGAGGCCACTATCAAGTGTGAAAGATGGATGCCCAGCCCCTCCTCGATGCTTACAAGAGCTTCATCCCGGGGGGGAGCCGTCCTCGGGATGATCGAGAGTTTGTGAAAGTGGATGCCTGAGCTGGATTCAACGACCAATTGATCGAGGTTTGCCGTGCCGCCACCGGCGGCAGTTATCGTGACCGGACTTTTAAACGCGAGCTCGCTTATGACGATCTTGCCGTAATTGCCTGGTGCCAGTATCAACCGGTCGCCGCCGGTCAGGTTGCCTGAGTCAAGAAGCTGCTGGAGACTTCCCGGTGCTGCCGAAACTTGGTACTCGGTTGCATTGGCATTGCTGAAGCCGGAAACAAAAAGCGTCAGCATTATCGTCAAGACTTGTCGCAAAAATGCCTCGTTTTTGTTTCTGGGCACGGATTTCTTTCTGATCGTGGGTGCTCCGGAAAAACAATAAAAGTGGGCGACTGTCTTTTCAACTCGCGGGTTGGAACCTGGAGGTGGTACGACCTGTTCCGTATTGGCCAGGACAAGTGTCCCGGTCTACGGATGCTATTCTTGGGTAGAGTGCACGTTTCGGCCATTTTGAGATAAGAGGTATGAGCGGGTTCCTCAATATGTGTTAGCTCTATTGTGGTTCGCGTCAGCCAGTTGAAGTCTCGTATCCGCGGGGGTTCTTGCAAACCCAGTTCCACGTGTCGCGGCACATGGCATCAAGATCGCGCTCCGCTTTCCAGTCCAACACTTTTTCGGCGAGCTCAGTATCTGCATAACACTCGGCGACATCGCCATCGCGGCGAGGGGCGAATGCATACCGGATTTCCTTGTTGGACGCGCGTTCGAATGCACGCACCATTTCAAGAACGCTGTAACCGTTGCCGGTGCCAAGGTTCACGGCGAAGCAGTTCGACGGCGCGGACCCGCTGGCCAGCACTTCATGCGCACGCAAATGCCCGTCGACGAGGTCGGTGACATGGATGTAGTCGCGAATGCCTGTGCCGTCGCGCGTATCGTAGTCATTGCCAAACACGGACAGCTGTTCGCGGCGGCCGTCAGCGACCTGGGTTATGAACGGCATGAGATTGTTCGGAATGCCCAGCGGATTTTCACCGATCTGGCCGCTGAGATGCGCGCCGACCGGATTGAAATAGCGCAGAATACCGAACCGCCAGGCCGGGTCGCTGGCGGCGACATCGGCCAGCATTTCCTCGATCATGAGCTTGGTGCGGCCATACGGGTTGACGGCGCTTGTCGGGTGATCCTCGGTGAGCGGCAGAAACTGCGGCTCGCCATAGACGGTTGCCGATGACGAGAAAATCATCTGTTTCACGCCGGTATTTACCATCGCCGAAAGCAGCCTGTGCGTGCCAACCACGTTGTTCTCGTAATAGGCCAGTGGCATCTGAGTTGACTCACCGACAGCTTTAAGTCCTGCAAAGTGAACCACCGCACTACACTTGTACTTTTCAAGTATTTCTTCGAGCTTGCTCTGATCGCGAATATCGGCGATCTCACAGGGGACCTTGCGGCCTGTGATCGCTTCGATCCGTTGCAGGCTGACATTGCTTGAATTCGACAAATTATCAATGACGACAATGTCGTAACCGGCCTCAAGGAAGGCAACGCAGCAGTGTGAACCGATATAGCCGGCACCGCCGGTGATGAGTACTGTCATATGACCCCCGTATTGTCACTGAATCAGTTGTATAGCCTAAATGTGATGAAAGTTTTTTAAAATCGACCCTTTGTCTAAAATATGGCGCCTAAATATTTAAATATTTCAGTTTTATACTTAAATTTGTTGTTTAGCGCTGCGATTTTGATTTTGGCGATGCATGAAATCCACTCCGGTTTATGCTCCCTTCAGGCAGGGTGACAAGTGCATTTCCAACAGCGCCGATTGCCTCTTCGGGTGCCGAGCGCGCATGTATCACGAACCAGTCGAACCGGATTTGATCCGATCCGAATTCGGCAACGTCAAGTTCATGTGCATGAGCGGAGGCCGCGACGCACGCGCTGGGAAGAATGGAGGCTCCCATGCCTTGCGAGACCATCTGACAGATCAGTTCGGTCGACTCGATCTTGACCGCTTTGCCGGGAAAGGATTTGCCGCGTTCGAAAAACAGATCGTACTCCCAGCCGGGTTCGGGCCTCAGGCCGTAAGTCAGAAAGGTCTTTCCGGCGAAGTGCCGGGGGACCATCGTTTCGTTCGCGCGCGGACCGTCGCCTTTCTTAAAGACGGCAACCAGTCTGTCCGTTGCGGCGAACCGGCGCGGGACATCAGGGTTGGCCGGTGCGCCCGGCAGAAATGCCAAATCTGCGCTTCCCTTGGCGACCGCCGTAATCAACTGCTCGTTCGCAACCTTCACCAGCTGTACCGCAACGCCGGGCAAGGCTTCTTGACACGAGCGGATCAGGCGCATGGAAAGACCTGGAGGATCAAAGTGCCCGACGGCGAGCGTGAGTTGCCTGGTGTTCCGCTTTCCCTGCCAGATCGCATCGCTCTCTGCTTGGCGCAGCAGCGGCAGTGATGACTGTCCGGCTCTTGCAACGGTCTGGCCGGCATCCGTTAGTTCAAGACAGCGCCCTTTCTTGCGTGCCAGCGCGACACCGAGGCGTCTTTCCGCCTCGCGCAACCTTTGCGTCGCCGCCGACTGTGTGATGCCCAACGCTGCCGCTGCAGAAGAAAGTGTCTCCTGATCCTTGAGGGCACAGATGAGAGACCAATGGGCGATATCCAGCAATTGCATAAGCATGCCTAATGTATTTTCATTGAAAACCCATTTTACGCGCCGATTTTGTAGTGTCATTCATTTGTTGATCTGTTTTATGAGTGAGTTACCCAAATGAAACACGACAACGAGACAGCGGCGCTGGCCGCCTTGGCCTGTGTCGATCTGGACGCCTGGCCGATCCATGAAACTGACGGCTCTGACTACGCGCTCAAGGTCGCCGAGGTGCGCAAGGATTTGCAGAACGTTGGGTGCGCACGCATTGGCGGCTTTATCCGTCCTGACTACCGGCAAGCGTTTCATGAGGAGGTCAATGGTGTCGCGCCGAGTGCTCACTTTTCCACTTCGTCGATAAATCCGTATTTTACACCTGACGATCCGGAGTTGCCTGTCAGCCATCCGCGGCGCCGTTACTCGGAAAACACCAATGGTTTCGTCGCCATGGACCGGTTTCCGCAAAACGGTCTTAGCCTGTCGCTCTATCGCAATCCGGCCTTTCAGCGCTTCATCGCGGACTGTCTTGAAGAAGAGACGCTTTTCACCTTCGATGACCCGCTCGCCGGTGTGGTCGTCAATGTCATGAAGGAAGGCCAGCAGCTTGCCTGGCACTACGACACCAACGAATTCATTGTCAGTCTCCTGACCAGAAAGCCGCATGAAGGCGGGGCCTTTGAATATGTGCCGGACCTCCGGCAACCGGGCAATGAGTGTTACGACGAAGTGGAAAGGGTGCTGGACGGTCGTTCGGACCGGGTACGCAGCCTGTCGCTCGAGCTGGGTGACCTTCAGATTTTCAAAGGCCGGTTTTCCCTGCATCGCGTGGTCAAGGGCCAGGGCGAGCGTCATACCGTCATCTTCGGATATGCAAAGCAGCCCGGCTTTATCGGACGTGTCGAGAGAACTCGCAAGGTCCACAATCGCGTCACACAGGCCCATATCGATGCGGAAAAGCGCGCGCGCAACGACGGGCTTGCCGATTGAAGGTATCTTGCCTGCCTTTGTTGGGGGCATCTGAAAAGCGCGGTTGCTGCCCGCAAGACGACTGCTGCCGGAAACGGTTTCCCGGTTCCGGCAGATCAGTCGACGATTTTTTGTCGGTGAGGGTTATGGATTGACGACGACGTAGACTGTCGTTCCGTCCTGTGTGACGGCCTGGTAATAGACGCCGCCACAGTTGTAATAAGCGTTGTATGGCGTGCAGCCTGAGATGTTGTGACGGCGGTTCACCCGACGGGATGTTCTGCGGGCAGTCCGGCGGGCTGCGTTCTGCGAGGCGGTCTGCGCGCTTGCTTCGCCAACCTTGAACGAAAGGGAGCCCGTGGACTGCGGGGTTGGCAAATCGACGTTGCCGACGTAACCGATGGAAAAGGCGGCTGCTGCGAGTGTGAGTGCCTTGGCGTTCATTTCAGTTTTCCTTTTGTCTGGATGCCGCGCCATTGTCGTTTTCAGGCTGCGGCAGGTTTGGATCTGTTTCGTGGTGTTTAAGAGGATTGGAAATCAGTTGTTTTCGTAGGCGTCTTCAGCTGCCTCGTGACGGCGGTTCACGCGTCTTGAGGTGCGTCTGGATGTCCGGCGGGCGGCGTTCTGTGATGCGGTCTGTGCGTTGGCTTCGCTCATCTGCAGCGTGACCGGTCCACCGGTGGCGAGAGAGGACATGTTGACTTCGCTGACATAGCCGATCGAGAAGGCGATCGCGGCGAGGGTAAGTGCTCTGAATTTCATAAGTCTGCTCCTTGGCTGTTCAACCGCCCCCCAAAAGGGCAGTTCGTTTGTTGACAAGCCGAATATGGTTGAAAGAACGGGGGGCTTCTTTAGGCGTCTGGCCATGTGTTTCTTTGTTCTGGCCAAACTGTACGCCGATGCCTGAAATCCGTTTGGAGCGCGCGGACATGGATTTTTTAGAAAGTTAAAATGTGAATTCTTTCAATTTGTTGCGACACGTCTTTGCGTCACGATTTGTCCGCCGTTTGGGTGCCGCAGACACAAACGAACAAAGGCTCCCGACACATGCCGAGAGCCTTTGTTCGACTTTGAGACGTTTGAACGGGGATCAGTGACCGGAGCCGGCAAGACCGATGCCGGATGCCAGACCGAGCCAGGCCCTGATGCGCAAACCGACTGCCTTGATGATACCGAGCGCTTCGATCACGTGTGCGGTAACGGTGCCTTCGAGCGGACCTTCCAGATGGGTGGTGTAGGTTTGCACGAGACAGCCGCTACCCGGGACAAGAAGCTCCTGGTGCTCCGGATGGACAAGGTCGAGATGTGCCACAATCTGTCCGCGCTTGACCCGTTCGGACGGCTCCATCAGACGGTTTGTCGGTGCCATCTGGCCGGAAGCAATCGGCTCCTGGATGCGGGTGATACGGGCTGGCAGGACCGTGTTGGTCATTGCGATGTTGAAGTTGCTTTCGCAGGCGATTTCAGCGGCCATACCTTCATAGAGTTCGGTGCGGGAAACCTGCGAGAAGCCGGCAATGATCCGTCCCTTCTGCTTCGGGGTGCGGTCCGGGACGATCATCATTGCGGGGCTGATGGCAGCCTGGGCTGCGCGGGCACCGACGCTCAGGGTCAGCTGTTCGACAGTTCCGTCGACAAAGCTGTGCACACGGGTCTTGTCCAGGTCCACCACGGCCTGCTTCAAGGACGCTCTTTCGGTTTCAAGCTGCGCCGGCAGGATATTGTTCGCCTGAATTTTCGCGGTGGCCAGTTTGCTTTCAGCAGCATCAACTTCGGCCTTGCGGGTGTCGCGTTGCGAGCGGGCGCGCTCCATCTGGCTGTGCTGATAGGCAGCGGAGCCACGGGCCTGGAGTTCCTTGTGGTCGGCGAGGGTCAGCTCGGCCTGTTCCAATGCGGCCCTTGCTGCGGTGAGCGAGGCTTCGGCGGTTTCCACATCCATATGTGCTGCGACGATGGCCGCTTCCACTTCCTCCACCTTGCGTTGGCTGAATTCCACTTTCGCAAGCTCGGAGCTGTTCTCAATGGAAAAGAGCGGATCGCCGATTTTCACGTGATCGCCACCTTTGACGAAAACCTCTTTGATCGTTCCACCTGTTTCGGCAACGACCGGAACCGTGCGGTAGGGGACCAGACCCGTATAGGATTTGGGGTAGTAGTAGAAGACCGCAAAAAAGACGACCAGGGCCAGAACGAACCAAAGGAATAGGGCGCGGTGGACGTTATAGAGCGTCACGGGCATGCCGCGCCAACGAAGGTACATGACCCTTAGAACGAACGGGAACGATGTTACGAGAATCTCGATCATTTTGCTGTCTCCTCGATGGCGGCTTCTTCTTGTTCTGGACGCATCCACAGCATGACGTCTCGGGCGATTGCGGTCAGGATGAGAGTTGCGGGAAGCAGGATGCTGAAATGATCGAGTGCCGGCATGATTTCGTAGGCGAGGGCAACTGTCAGCATGGTTGGGATGGTCGTGCGCAGCGGCGTTCCTTTGGCACGGCGCTCGGCGTAATGATCGAACTGCGAATAAAGGTGTATCAGCAGAAAGATTGCGAGCAGGAAGACAACCAGTCCGACCCAGGTATAGGTGTCGGTTTCTCCCGGCGGCACCCACCATCTCGGTTCACCGCTGGCGGCAGAGGCGGATGTTGTCATTGCGCCGAGAGCAAGAAGCACCGGCAATACGAGCTTTTTCACGATATGAGTCCTTTGCTTTTCCGGTAAAAAGCCACCCCCCCAAGGGCAGCATGTTCCGTTGACATGGCTCAGATGGTGAAAAGTCGTGGGCCGATCTTTTGAGCTCTGGCCACGTGTTTCCTTTTTCTGGACAATCGGGCAGCATCGCTTGGCCAGAAAGGCGGCAAGGACAAACGGGAAGGGTGTTTCGGTACAATGCCGAAGTTAAGCGCATACCGGCTCAAACATGTGGCCCGGGTCTATTCTCAAGAGCCCGGAGAGCCGAGGCCCTTCGAGGACCTTCTGACCGATCTTGGCGTTGACCCGACCATCCTGACTGACCCGGAAGCGAGGATCGAACTTTCGGCAGAGGCCGCAGTCGTTACCCTTGCGTGCGATGCGCTTGGAGATCAGACCTTTGCGGCGCGGACAGGACTTGCCACCCCGGGTGCAAAAACGCTTCTCGCCTATCTTGCGAACGCGAGTGCGACTGTCGGGCAGGTGCTCGAGTTCGCGCAAAAATACTATGCACTTGAAGACCCGCACCTGTCGTTCAATCTGATGAAAGCCGAGGCTGGGCCGATTGTCGCGCTTGAAACTGCCGTTCTTTCCGGACATCAGGCGCCGCGTCACCGTGAGCTTCTTGTCTTCGGAATGTACAAACGGATCACGCAGATCGCCGGTCCGGAATACGGTCCTCTGACGATTTATCTGGACAGCAATGACGCCGCCCATTGCAGCAGACTGTCAGAACATGTCGACTGCGAAGTTGTTCACGGGCAGTCGATGAGCGGTGTGCAACTGCCCGTCGGCGGCCTGCAATATCCGATCCCGACATTCGACTCGGCCCTGCTCGATCATCTGCGTGCGCACGGAGATGCGCGGCTGGAGCAGATGCCGAAGGAAAACGCCAGCCTTTCGGAAAAGGTCGTTGCACTGGTGCGCCAGCAGTTGCCCGGACACCTGCCGAGTGGAGACGAGGTTGCCGAACAGCTCTTCATGACGCGCCGCACGCTCACGCGGCGGCTCGGCGCCGAAGGAACGAGCTACAAGGCGCTTGCGGAAGCCGCCAGATGCGACCTGGCCAAGAGCCTCCTGAAAGGCCAGAGCAGTATTGCGCAAGTTGCCTTTCTGCTCGACTTCTCGGATCAGGCAGCTTTCTCGGTCGCCTTCAAGCGCTGGACCGGGACAACACCTGCTCAGTTCAAACGCGCAAGCATGTAATCAGTCCAGATCCGCAAGCCGCTGCTTTTCAATCGCCGGGTCCAGTGGATCGCCGAAGCCTGACGTGCTGAGCCAGGTTTCAAGTGCATCCAGCGAAGAGGCCGGGGCGAATGTGCCTGCCTGTTCGTGGCTGGCTGCGATCGCGATCTTCGGACGCCAGGTATCGTTCACGCGGCAGGCAACCGATACAATGGACGGTCCATCCGCCGCCTCGTAGTCGAACTCCCGGCACAGCGTGTCGTCTGCATCGACAAAGGACGCGATCACATTCAGCGTTGCACCCGACCCGAGTACAGAACTGGTGCCGGATGCGGCACCGGACAGACTGACGGAAATCTCCGGGTCCGCCAGGGCCGCCAGCCCGAAGGGCGGTGCCGTCTGTGGCGCACCGAATGGTCCGAGCGCCAACCCGGCCGCCACACCGATTGCGAGCGTGATGGACGCGGCAAGCGCTGCTGGCCATTGACCCGTCCAGCTTCTGCGCGGGAGTTGTACGACATTGTCCTGTTCCGCCTGATCTGCGCGTTCGGCATCCTTTTCCAGCATCGCGGAAATCTTCTGCCCTAAAGCGTCCGGCACCGGAGGCAATTCGGCCGCTGCGGTCTTGAGCTGCCGCGCGGTCTCCGCGAAGAGACGGATTTTCTCCTGCAAGGCAGGATCTGCCAGGGCAGCCTGTTCCACTTTACGGGCCTCTGCGTCCGGCAACTGGCCGTCCGCATAGGCCATGATGAGTTCGTCGGTCATCTTTGTTTCATCCATCATTGTTCTCGTCCTGTGCGGAAACGTTGCTCAGCTCACTTTATTCCGGTCTTAAGTGCGATCGCCGCGCGTGCCCTTGAAAGTCGGCTCATGATCGTACCTTTTGGAATGTTCAATATGTCAGCCGCCTCGGCGTAACTCAGCTCTTCAAAACAGACAAGCACGACCACTTCCCGCTGTTCGAGCGGGAGCTGTTCGACAGCCTCCAGGACATTGGCCACCATCAGTCTGGTCTCGCCCTGATGACTGTGTTCACCGCCGAGTTCCGGTGAATCGTGTATGTCCAGTTCCTGTCCACGTACTTTCTGCTTCCGGGTCATGTCGATCCAGGCATTCTTAAGGATGCGGAACAGCCAGAATTCGATACGTGAGGCCGGATCAAAGCTCTTGCGCGCAATCAGCGCTCGTTCAACGGTGATCTGAACAAGATCGTCGGCTACGTGTGCCGAACGGCAAAGCGAAAGCGCAAATCGTCTCAAGTTGGGCAGTTTCTCAGTCAGGGCAGTATGAAAAAAATCCGGCATTCCGAGACCTTCTTGAAAATCAGGCACCCGATGGAATTTTCGGGCGGCTCAAACGTAATTGAGACGAATACGATTGACGCACCGGATTATTCCCGAAAAAAGTGCGTGCTTGAAAGGACCTGACATGATCCGCCTGATCGCCTTTGGTTTTGCCCTTTTTCTTGTTCTGCCATCGACTGTCCACTGGTTGCCGGACGGTCTCTATCTTCAGGCTGCCCTTGCCGACGACGAAGATGGCGACAGCGACAGCGATAGCGACAATGACAATGACAACGACAGCGACGATGACGACAATGACAGCGATGGAGGAGGCGGACAAGGCGCCCGACACGGCGGGCAGGGACGATCGGGTTCGAATGCCACCGGCTCGACCGGTGCCGGTCGCATATTCGCACCGATCAGGCGCCTTTTCGGCGATCGGGAGCAACGGCCTGCCGCACCGCGTGTAACGGCTGCACCTCCCGTCCTCTTCGTTGCAGGCGAGATCATCGTCCTGAATATCAGCTCTACGGATCTGCAAAGTCTTCTCGACGAGGGATACCGCGTGCTGGAGCAGCGATCGGCAGCCGGCGGGCAGACCTACTATCGCCTGGCTGTTCCGGACGGACTAGCACTGCCGGATGCGCGGGACGCTGTCAGGGCGCTTCCGTCGGGCCAGAACACGGACTTCAACCACTATTACCGGCCGGAGCGAGGGGCATCTGCGTGTCAGGGCGAGACCTGCCCTGCATTCGAGCTTGTCGGCTGGCCAAACGCGACTTCGCAATCGGATCTCGCCTGCGCGAATGCGGGTGCCATCGGCATCATCGATACCGGCATCAACGACCGCCACCCGGTTTTCAGCGGCTCGAACATGACGGTTCTGCGCCTGGCGGACGAGGCACTCCCGGCCTCGAAGGCCAGCCACGGAACCGCTGTTGCCGCATTGTTGGTCGGACAACCGGAGACGCGGGTGCGCGGGCTATTGCCCGATGCGCGGCTGGTTGCCGTCGATGCCTTCCACCGGGCCGGGCGCGATGAGCGCGCCGACGCCTTTACACTTGTCGAGGCTCTTTATGCGCTTTCCGCAGAAGACGTGAAGGTCATCAATCTCAGTCTGACAGGGCCGGAGAACAGCGTGGTCAGGGCAGCGATCCAGGATCTCTCCGGTGGTGAGGGGATTGTGTTCGCAGCAGCAGCAGGCAACGGCGGTCCCGCCGCAGCCCCGGTTTATCCTGCTGCCTATGACGAGGTTCTTGCAGTCACAGCCGTGGACCGGAACAAACGTGTCTACAGGCGGGCCAATCGAGGTGATTACATCGATCTCGCTGCTCCGGGTGTGAACGTGTGGACCGCGGCGTCGATCAAGGGCGCCAAGTGGCGGACCGGAACATCGTTCGCCGTGCCCTTTGTTTCGGGCGCGGCCGCGATCGTGCGGGCAAAGCACCCTGAAAAGACGCCTGCGGAGATCCGTGACATATTGCGCGGCTCTGCATCCGATCTGGGCGATCCCGGCCATGACCCCGTCTATGGCCACGGTTTGCTGCAGGTGGATGGTCTGTGCTGACAAAGTGAGGGGCGGGCCTGCCGAGATCTTTCCCTTTGAAGCCAACGTGATCCTTGCCCACCGATTTTTCAGGATGAGGTGATCTTTTGCGCTTGCGCCAGGACGACCAGCGTGGTGCCGCGCTGACTTGCCAGTTCCTGCAGGTTTGCAAAAAGGTCTCTTTCACCGAGCAACCCATCATCGTGGACGACCAGAAGGCGCGGCCGCCTGAGCAAGGCACGTGCGATGCGGATGCGGATCTGCTCCCGGTCGGGCTGAATGCGCGCGGCGGCTGCGGTCCTGGCCGGGTCCAGCCCATGAAGTTTGCCGAAAGTCTTCTCTTTTTCTGGTCCGGCCTTCATCCGGGAACCAAAAAGAACGGCTGGCGCGTTCTTCCGATAGACCGGAATGCCATTGACGGGTGAGACAAGGGTCACGTTGCGCCAGAGCGCCTTGCGGTCCAAGTCCGCAAACGTGCGATCAGCTAGACGAATTTTCCGTTGCGCACCTGTTTGCGTCAGGCCGCACAGGGACAAGGCGAGGTGACGCCGGTCCTGCGGTTCGTCCAGTCTGAGCCAGGTACAGCTACCCGGCTTGATCCTGATCGAAAACTGATCTCCGGAGGGAAGCGGCAGATCGGTAATTTCGATCGGTTGGGTCCAGTCGGGTTCCTTTCTCTTCCGGATCTCAGCAGGCGCAAGCGCTTCGGTGCTGAAGACCCGGTTGAGCTTTTCGCGCGCGACCCTGTTGGCTTCAAGATATTCAAGGCCAGAGGCACCGGCTTCGAGCTGGGTTGCCAGGAAAGCGAAAACCAGAAGGAACTGCGCGATCGCTCCCGGATCGACATCACCGATCAGGGCATAAGCTGCGACGGCGGCCGGAAAGGTGGCCCGGCTCGAAGCCTTCATCTTTGCCGACCAGGTTGCGCGGGCAACGAGCAAAGCGCAGACTTCTTCGCTTCTTCTTGAGAGCCGATTGAGAACGGGCGCCAGTTTTCCGTGAAGCAGAAGGGGCAGACGCTCAGGCAGCGTTCTGCCGAGCAGAACAGCAATCGCTCCGCGCTTTTGCCGGGATTTGCGAATGCTTTTGCGCAGGCCGGGCAGCGTCAGCCCCGTCCCCAGACCCCAGACCAGCAGGCACACGGTGAGGGGGATCATGTAAGCGGGGTTTGCCAGTCCGATCCACGCAGCAAGCGTGAGCAGGGTTGCACACAGGGTCACGAGTGCAAGCAATCCCCTCGACAGCCAAAGTTTCACGGCACCCAGGTCGTTTACAAGCCGGGTGAGGGACAGTCCTGTTGACGGTGGTTTGCCGTCGAATGGGAAGAGCAGGACATGGCGTGCATAGGCCAATCGCACATCGTGCACATAAGAAAGGGCGAAGCGTTCTGCGCCACGGCTCAGAAGAACGAATGCGCCGAGCGTGACAATGCCGGACAGGCAGAGCACGGGCAATACGGGGAAGCCGTGGATGTGAGGCTGACCGGTCAGCAAAGCGGCAGAGCCAGCCGACAAGATGATTGCGCCCGTTGTCTGCGCAAAACCTGTCAGGACAAGCCAGGCGCAGACAAGGCCGCGCCGGGCATTCCAGATAGGTGGAAGGCCCGGCAATGGGGGCCGATGGCTCATGTCACTGAGCCACCGCGAGCTGCCCGGACAGTGTCTGCTCCATGATGCCGGAGACAGTGGTCGGGTTCTGGAGGTCGGCCAGTGAAAATGCCGGAACGTCGACATTCATGACGATTTCCCGCACGGCCAGCGGTGACTGCATGACTGCACCGGAAACACCGAAAACCCGGTAGTCCAGCTGCTGCAGGCTGTTCACACCTGCGACGGCGCCCAGTGCATCACCTGCTGCAAAGACGACACCGTCGAAAAGAGAATGCATCAAGGGACTGGATGCAATCTGACGGGTCTCGTCCTGAAACAGTCCATCGGCGATCTCCACGACCGCGACATCGCATTGAGACCTGTAAAGGGTCCGCAGCAGGTTGCGGGTGGTTGCCACGATCTTGTCGAGCGGTGTGCCAAAGGTTGTCGCAAGTCCGCCATCGGTGAAATCGAGAACCTGGGCCGCGCCGGAATCATGCATCAGCCAGGGGTCGCCACCGGCAGCGGTTCCAGTAATCTTCAGCGCGCCGACCTTGTAGCCGCTCTTTGCAAAACCTCTGACCAGCGAGGCGGCCGTTGCTGTCTTGCCTGCGTTCATGGATGTGCCGAAGACGCCCAGCACCGTAGCTGGCATGGAGCACGCAACCGTTGGCAACGCGTAGTCTGCCAGGTTCAGCGCGCTGCCGTCGGCTCTGCACAAGATGCCGACCGGTTCGACGGTCGTTGGGCCGGAGAGCTTGTCATGCCAGGAGGTTGCCTTCGCCGCAATGCCGCCCGCCGCCACCATGTGGCAGGGCTCGAGCGACTCGGGCACATAGGCTTCATATTGGTCGGGAGCATATCTGTTGCCGAAGGCAAGCAGGATTTCGTCGCCCTTATGCAGTGTTGCCTTTCGGCCGTTGGGAAGTTCTATCCGCTTGTGCGATCCAATTGTCTGGACGCGCGCCAGAACAATGTCGCCCGGTTTCGGTGTCGCGGCCTTCGCTTCAAGGTGGCTGTAGTCGGAAAAATTCACGCGGCGTACCGCGTAGGATTTTTTGACGGCGGTCAGTCGGGCAGGAGCAATCGGTTCCATATCTGTCTCTCTCAACATTTGCTGCGACCGCGACGCTGCGGTCATTTGAGAAACGGACCCGCCTCGAAAAAATTCCAGAGATCATGACTTTTTTGAAAGGGATAAATCCTGGCATTTCTTGCGCGCTGTTGCGCAGGGCCGGAAAAAATGCTTGAGCCATGTCATCAACCCGTTGTCGGGAACCCTTGCAGGCTAGGTGATGGACCCAAAAATGAGACTGAAATGGCATGCGAAATGGCGAGATCCCTTTAGGAAGGGTGTGCGGAGCGGGCTTCCTGCCCGGTCAAGCACGCTGACGCCGTGGGGCGACGCCATTTCCATGTCCTTCGGATTTGACCGGATTGCGCCTCATCCGCGTTGCGAAAGGCTTGAAAATGAACCACATTTCCTGCGCTTCCGCTCCTTGAGGAGAAGCAATCCGCCTCAAACCATTTCCGCCTCATTTATAGGTCCATCACCTAAGGACCCGGACAAAGCGCCTTTTCGGTGATGGGCACCGAGTTGTGGTATCGAGGTCCGGCGGAAACGCCGATGGGCATTGAAGACAAAAAAGACGTCCGGTAACCGGAAGCCGTTCAGGATCGAACGCCCTCCCGAACACCGGTCAGGAAAGCGAGAGAAAGTTGACGAAGACGATTGCCTCTGAAGATCTGCAATTCAACATTTTGCGCCATCTGAAGAAGTCGCTCGGCAAAGATACGGCAAATGCGACCCTTTACGACTGGCGCACGTCCTTGTCCCTGGCCTTGCGTGACCTTGTCGTTGATCCCTGGTTTCAATCCACCCGGAAAACCTATGAAGCTGCCGGAAAGCGGGTCTATTACCTCTCCATGGAATTTCTGATCGGCCGTCTGCTTGAAGATGTGGCGGTCAATCTCGGGGCCGAGAGCGCCTCACGGGCGGCACTGGAAAGCCTTGGGCTCGATTACGACGAGGTGGTCCATGACGAGCCGGATGCAGCGCTCGGCAATGGCGGGCTGGGACGTCTTGCCGCCTGCTTTCTCGACAGTCTGTCAACGCTTGGCATCCCTGCTTACGGCTACGGTATCCGGTACGAACATGGCCTGTTCGAACAGCACTTTGAGAACGGGCGTCAGATCGAAGTGGCCGAAGGCTGGCTGTCGCAACGCCACACGTGGGAGTTCGAGCGCCCGGAGGTCAATTATCCGGTTGGTTTCGGCGGACATGTCAACGGAACATGGGAACCTGCGGAAACCGTGATTGCCAACGCATATGACACGCCGATCCTGGGCTGGAAGGCGCGTTGGGCCAACACGCTGCGGCTCTGGTCGGCCAAGCCGACCGTTCTGTTCGATCTGGGCAGTTTCAACAGGGGCGACCTCGTCGGTGCGGTTGTTCCGGAAGCTCTGGCCCGTGCGATTTCGAGAGTGCTTTATCCCGATGACACCACGGAAGCGGGCAAGGAACTTCGGCTGAAGCAGGAATATTTTTTCACCTCAGCCTCGCTGCAGGACATTGTCCGGCGCTTCAAATCGGAGGGGTTCGACATCGAAACCCTGGCGGATCACGTTGCCATCCAGCTTAACGACACGCATCCGGCCATTGCGGGACCCGAACTGGTCCGGCTGCTTGTGGACGAAAACGGTGTTGACATGAAGAGGGCCGTCGAAATCGCCAAGGCCTGTCTCGCCTATACCAACCATACCTTGTTGCCGGAAGCGCTCGAACGGTGGGATCTCGGTCTGTTTGCACGCACGCTGCCGCGGCATCTGCAGATCATCGAAGTCATCGAGGAAGAGCATCTGGCCACAACCGGCAGTCATGTGCGGATCATCGAGGATCACGCGGTCAAGATGGGCGAGCTTGCCTTCGTGATGGCACATCGGGTCAACGGTGTGTCGGCGCTACACTCCGAGTTGGTGAAGAAGACCGTGTTTCACGATCTGAACCAGACCTATCCGGACCGGATCATCAATCAGACGAACGGTGTCACGCCGCGCCGCTGGCTCTATAGCTGCAACCCGCCACTGCGTACCCTGATCAACAAGACGATCGGTGAAGGATGGGTCGACGATCTGGAGCAGCTGAACCGGCTTGAGGCGCATATTGCCGACACCGGTTTCCTGGATGCGTTCATGGCTGCAAAGCGGGCGAACAAGGAACGGCTCGCCAGCTGGTTCGCGGAGAAGAGCGATCTGCAGATCGACCCGTCCGCCATGTTCGACGTGCAGATCAAGCGGATCCACGAGTACAAGCGCCAGTTCATGAACATTCTTGAGACCATTGCGCACTGGAATGAAATCAGGGACAACCCGAATGGTGAGTGGACACCAAGGCTGAAGATTTTCGGCGGCAAGGCTGCTCCGGGATATGTGGTTGCGAAGGAGATCATTCACCTGATCAACGACGTTGCCAAGGTGATCAACGCCGATCCCGTTACTCAGGACAAACTGAAAGTCGTTTATCCGCCGAACTACAACGTTTCCATGGCGGAAATCCTGATACCGGCTGCCGACCTGTCGGAACAGATTTCCACGGCTGGGAAGGAGGCGTCCGGCACGGGCAACATGAAGTTCGCGCTCAATGGTGCCCTGACGATCGGCACGCTCGACGGTGCCAATGTCGAAATCCGAGAGCGCGTTGGCGCAGAGAATTTCTTCCTGTTCGGTCTGACGGCGGAGGAGGTGGTCGAGCGCCGGAACCAGCACGACTACTCGCGCGCGGCCATTGCTGCGAGCCCGCGCTTGACACGGGTGCTCAACCAGATCGCAGACGGGCTATTTTCACCAGGCGATCCCGGGCGCTATCATGGTCTCGTCCGCCTGTTGCACGAGCATGACTATTTTCTCGTGACATGTGATTTCGACGGCTACTTCGACACCCAGCGGCAGGTCGATGCCGCTTTTGTCGATCATGCACACTGGGCGAGAATGGCGGCACTGAACACAGCCCGTTCGGGATGGTTCTCGTCGGATCGGACCATTCGGGGCTATGCTCAGGATATCTGGAATACATCGTCCCTTCTGGACAGATCGTGAGGTAGAACATGAACGCGGCCGGCCATCGCCCCTTTCAGCAGATCAGCGAAGGCAGCTTTGACGATCCCTTTTCCGTTCTGGGATTGCATAAGGCCGGCGGCAAGCAGAGCCTGACGGTGTTCCACCCGGATGCGGATGCGGTTGAAGCGATTGATGCGCAGACCGGTGCACGTATTACCGTTCTTGAGCCTCATGAAGCGGCCGGGATTTTTCATGGAGCCATCGACCAGACGGACCGCTTTGCCTATCGTCTGCGTTTCAAACGCGGCGAAGACACCTGGGAGGCCGATGATGCTTACCGGTTCGGTCCTGTGCTCGGAGAACTCGACGAATACCTGATAGGTGAAGGGTCGCATCTGCGTCTCTGGGACAAGCTGGGTGCCCATGTGATGGAGCATGAGGGCACCCGCGGCACGCACTTTGCCGTCTGGGCACCCAACGCCCGGCGTGTGTCGCTTGTCGGGAATTTCAATTCCTGGGACGGCCGCCGCAATGTCATGCGCAAATGTGGCGGCACCGGCGTGTGGGAAATCTTCATGCCGGAGCTGGGAGAAGGCACTGTTTACAAGTTCGAACTGACGGATGCCGGAGGCAGGCTTCTTCCCGAAAAAGCAGATCCGTTCGGGTTTGGCGCGGAGCATCCGCCGAAGACGGCGTCGGTTGTGCGCGACCTGAACCGCTACACCTGGAACGACGACGGCTGGATGTCGTCACGTGGTGAAAAGCAGAAGATCGATCAGCCGATCTCGATCTACGAGGTGCATCTCGGATCCTGGCGGCGCATTCCGGAAGACGGCAACCGGTCTCTTTCCTACCTTGAGCTCGCCCGCGAGCTTGTTGCCTATGCGAAGGACATGGGCTTCACGCATATCGAACTCTTGCCGATTTCGGAGCATCCCTTTGACGGGTCGTGGGGCTATCAGCCCATCGGCATGTTCGCGCCGACGATCCGATACGGCACGCTCGACGAGTTCCGCGCCTTTGTCGATGCGTGTCACGAGGCCGATCTCGGCCTGATCATCGATTGGGTTCCAGGGCATTTCCCGGAAGACGAACACGGTCTTGGACGGTTCGACGGCACGCCGCTCTATGAGCATGCCGATCCCAAGGAAGGCTGGCATCCCGACTGGCGGACCTACATCTACAACTACGGGCGCACGGAAGTGCAGAACTTTCTGATCGCCAACGCACTTTACTGGATGCGCGAACATCATATTGACGGGCTCAGGGTCGATGCGGTGGCCTCGATGCTCTACCGGGACTACTCCCGCAACGAGGGAGAATGGGTTCCGAACGCCTTCGGCGGACGCGAGAACCTAGAGGCGATCGACTTTCTCAAGCGTGCCAATACGCTCGTCTATGCCGACACGGACGGCGTGATGACGATTGCCGAAGAGAGCACCGCTTTTCCAGGCGTCAGCGCACCCGTGGATGCCGGCGGTCTGGGCTTCGGCTTCAAGTGGAACATGGGCTGGATGAACGACACGCTCTCGTACATGAAGGAGGACCCCGTTCATCGCAAATACCACCACAACAAGATCGAGTTCGGGCTGCACTATGCCTTCTCGGAAAACTTCGTTCTGCCCCTGAGCCACGATGAAGTGGTGCATGGCAAGGGATCTATCCTCGACCGGATGCCGGGAGAAGGGCCGGACAAGTTCGCAAATCTGAGGGCCTATTACGGCTTTATGTGGGGGCATCCTGGCAAGAAGCTGCTCTTCATGGGATCCGAGTTTGGGCAGGGGTGGGAATGGAACCACACCGAAAGTCTCGGCTGGCATCTGCTTGAAAACGATCTGCACAAGGGTGTTCAGAACCTGGTGCGTGATCTCAATCGGCTCTATGCGCAAACACCCGCGCTCTACGAACGCGACAGCAAGGCTGAAGGGTTCGAGTGGATGGAGTCCAATGCCGACGATTCCGTCTTTGCCTGGATACGGCGCGGCAAACCCGGCACGCCGCCCGTGCTTGTGGTCAGCAACTTTACTCCGGTCATGCGCACCGGCCGTAGGATCGGTGTTCCGCAACGGGGAATGTGGGTTGAACGCGTCAACACGGATGCTGCGGCCTATAGCGGAAGCGGCGCCGGCAACCTGGGGGGTGTACCGGCAGACGAAGTTGCCTGGTCCGGACAACCATTTTCGCTTTGCCTTACGCTTCCGCCTTTATGTACTCTGTTCTTCGAATGTGAAGCACCGGAAAGCTGACCGGGCTGGCAACAGGGGAGGAACTGGGATGTCGATGCAGGATCAACGCAGTCTCGCGCGACAGGCGATGGCATTTGTCCTTGCGGGTGGACGGGGCAGCCGCCTGAAGGAACTGACCGACCGACGTGCGAAACCAGCCGTCTTTTTCGGCGGGAAGACGCGGATCATCGATTTCGCTCTCTCCAATTCCATCAACTCCGGCATCCGGCGCATCAGCGTCGCCACACAGTACAAGGCACACAGCCTTATTCGACATCTGCATCGCGGCTGGGGCTTCTTCCGGCCGGAACGCAACGAGTCGATGGATATTTTGCCGGCGTCCCAAAGGGTCAACGAGGAGAGCTGGTATCTGGGAACCGCGGATGCCGTCTACCAGAACATCGACATCATCGAAAGCTACGCCCCCAAATACATGATCGTGCTTGCCGGGGATCATATCTACAAGCAGGACTACTCCAAGATGCTGGAGCAACATGTGAACTCCGGGGCAGAGGTCACGGTTGGCTGCATCGAGGCAACGCTGGAAGAGGCCAAGGGCTTCGGCGTCATGGCTGTCGACGAAAACGACCTGATCACCGATTTTGTCGAAAAACCCGCCGATCCGCCGTCAATGCCGGGCAATCCGGATCTGGCGCTGTGCAGCATGGGCATCTACGTTTTCGAGACGAAATTCCTGTTCGAGATTCTGCGGGAGGACGCGGCGGATCCGAATTCAAGCCACGATTTCGGCAAGGATATCATTCCGAAGCTGGTCAAGAACGGCAAAGCCTTTGCGCATCCTTTCAGCCGCTCCTGTGTGCAAAGCGGTCTTGAAAAGGAGCCTTACTGGCGGGACGTGGGAACAATCGATGCGTTCTGGCAGGCCAATATCGATCTGACCGATTTTATTCCCAGCCTCGATATCTACGATACCGAGTGGCCGATCTGGACGTATCAGGAGCTGAACCCGCCCGCAAAGTTCATTCACAACGAGGAAGGCCGGCGCGGCCAGGCCATTTCCTCCATGGTGTCCGGCGGCTGCATCATTTCCGGCTCCAGCCTGTTGCGATGCCTGATGTTCACGGGCGTGCGCTGCAATTCCTATTCGCGTCTGGAAGGTGTCGTGGCGATGCCGCATGTCGATATCGGCCGGAATGCCCGGCTGACAAATGTCGTCATTGACAGGGGCGTCCAGATCCCGCAGGACCTCGTCGTCGGCGAAGACCCGGAAATGGATGCCAAGCGGTTTCGCCGGACGGAAAACGGTATCTGCCTAATCACGCAGCCGATGATTGACAGACTCGAGGCCTGAACATGAACGTCCTCCTTGTTGCTTCCGAATGCGCGCCATTCGTAAAAACCGGAGGACTGGCCGACGTGGTTGGCGCGTTGCCGAAGGCACTGGAATCGCATGGTATCGAGAGCCGCATCATCCTGCCGCTCTATCCCGCGTTGCAAGGGCTGACCGGCAAGGCGAGCTTCGAGCTGGACCTTGGCGTTCTGCACGGTAGTCCCGCGCGTCTCGTTTGTGTCGAGGCGGAAGGTATCTCTCTCATCCTGCTGGATGCACCGGGCCTCTTCGACCGGGGCGCGGGCATCTATCTGGATGAAACCGGGGCGGACTGGTCCGACAATGCGCAGCGTTTTGCCGCGCTGTGCGACGCTGCCGTTCATGTTGCCTGCAATGGGATAGAGGGCTGGCGGCCCGATATCCTGCATGCCCATGACTGGCAGGCCGGTCTTGCCCCCTGGTACCTTCGCCAGCAGGGCTCTGACATTCCATGCGTGCTGACCATCCACAACATCGCGTTTCAGGGCCTGTTTCCTTCAGCGCTGATGAATGAGCTCGATCTCGACCCGGACGGTTTCTCGCCGGATGGTTACGAGTATTACGGCCAGATAAGTTATCTGAAGGCTGGCGTTGTTGCCTCACGGCGCATCACGACGGTCAGCCCGACCTATGCGCGTGAACTGATGTCGCCCGAGTTCGGCATGGGGTTCGAGGGACTGCTGCAAGCGCGCAAGGCCGATCTTGCCGGCATCCTCAACGGGATCGATCTTGAGGTCTGGGACCCGGAGACCGACCCGGCAATTTCCGAGAACTATACGGCGCGCGCGCTCAAGCGGAAGACGGTAAACCGGACCGCGCTTGAAAAGCGGTTCAGTCTGTCTTCCAACCCCGACGCCCCCCTCTTCTGCGTCATCAGCCGCCTGACCGAGCAGAAAGGTCTCGACCTGCTTCTGGATGCCTTGCCGACCCTGGTGGGAAGGGGTGGCCGGCTGGCGCTCCTTGGCAGCGGCGACGGCCAACTGGAAGATGCATTCAGAAAAGCGGCGGTCGCGCATGCCGGCAGCGTCGGCGCAATCATCGGCTATGACGAGAAGCTCTCCCACCTGATGCAGGCAGGGGCCGATGCGATCCTGATACCGTCGCGCTTCGAGCCATGCGGCCTCACGCAGCTTTACGGACTGCGCTACGGGACCCTCCCGGTCGTATCCCGCACCGGTGGTCTTGCCGATACGGTGATTGATGCCAACGATGCCGCGATCAAGGCCGGATGCGCGACCGGGTTTCAATTTGCGCCCGTGACTGCGAGCGCGCTCTCAGAGGCCATCGACCGTAGCTGTACTCTTTTCGAGGACCGTAAGCGCTGGGCTGCGGTCGTGCGCAACGCCATGCGCCATCCGGTCGGCTGGGACAGCTCTGCCACCGACTATCAGGCTCTGTTCCAGTCCCTTTTTGACAGCCGTAGCGAGGGTGCTGAATGAGCACAAGGTTGCTGCCGGGCTCGCCAAACCGGCTCGGTGCCCGTTTTGACGGCGAAGGCACGAATTTTTCGCTCTTTTCGGCGAACGCACAGAAAGTGGAACTGTGCCTTTTCTCCGACGATGGCATGAGCGAGACGGCGCGGATCGCGCTGCCCGAGCGCAGTGGTCCGGTCTGGCATGGCTATCTGCCGGGCCTGCATCCCGGTGCCCTCTACGGGTATCGCGTACATGGACCTTATGCTCCCGAGCATGGACACCGGTTCAATCCGAACAAGCTGCTTCTGGACCCTTACGCACGGGAGTTGAGGGGCGCGTTCCGTCAGCACGAAGCCTTGCTCGGCTTCGATCCCTCTGATCTTGCGGGCGATCTTTCCTTCAGTTCGCTCGACAGCGCCGCCTATGTTCCGAAAGCGGTGGTGAGCGCGGCTGAGGTTCTTGTGCCCGGGGCGGAACGGCCTCACTGCCGAGCGGACGAGATGCTGATCTACGAAGCTCACGTGAAGGGACTGACGAAGCAGCTCGCAGACGTGTCGGAAAGTCTGCGCGGCACCTATGAGGGCCTCGCCTCGGACCCGGTGCTTGAACACCTGCAAAAACTGGGCGTCACGTCCATCGAGCTTCTTCCCGTTCACGCCTTTGTCGACGATGCCTTCCTGGCAAGGAAAGGTCTTCGGAACTACTGGGGTTACAACACGATCGGGTTTTTCGTCCCAGAGCCTCGGTATCAAGGTCCGGCGGGAAGAGCTGGGTTCCGCGCGATGGTGCAACGGTTTCACCAGGCGGGCATCGAGGTCATCCTGGACGTGGTCTATAATCATACGGCGGAAGGAGATCATCGGGGACCGACCCTCAGTTTCCGCGGGATCGACAATGCGTCGTACTACCGTCTGATACAGGGACAGTCCCGTTACTATGTGAATGACACGGGGACCGGCAACACCGTCAATGCCTCTCATCCCTTCGTGCTGCGGATGATCCTTGACAGTCTGCGTTACTGGGTCGAGGTCATGGGGATCGACGGCTTTCGCTTTGACCTGGCAACAACACTCGGCCGGGAGGCGCATGGCTTCGATCCCAATGGCGGATTTTTCGATGCTCTGAGACAGGACCCGGTGCTTGCCGATGTGCATCTGATCGCGGAGCCCTGGGACATCGGTCCGGGCGGTTACCAGCTCGGCCAGTTTCCGCCTGAATTCGGTGAGTGGAACGACCGCTTTCGCGACACCAGCCGGCGTTACTGGCGCGGCGACGATCACAGCACGCAGGAACTGGCAGGCTGCGTTCTGGGTTCTGCAAGCCAGTTCGACCGCGACAGCCGCCGGGCGTCGTCCTCCGTCAATCTGATTACCGCGCATGACGGTTTCACGCTGGCCGATGTGACGCGCTATTCGCAGCGCCATAACCTTGCCAACGGCGAAGATGGCAGGGATGGTCATACTGCAAATTTCAGCGATAATTTCGGGGTCGAGGGCGACAGCGATGATCCCCTGATCAAAGCCAACCGATCACGCCGTCAACGCAATCTGCTGGCAACGCTGTTCCTGTCGCAAGGTACGCCCATGCTGCTTGCAGGAGACGAGATCGGCAACAGCCAGAACGGCAACAACAATGCCTATTGCCAGGACAACCCGATCGGTTGGATCGACTGGGAAAGCCGGGATGACGGGCTCGCCGATTTCGTTGCAGGGCTTGCCGCGTTGCGCAAGGGCCATTCCAGCCTGAGGCAATCCCGGTTCCTGCATGGAGCGACACGGGCGCTGGACGAATTGCCCGATGTCGAATGGCTCGATTTCAACTGCAGACCGCTGGATTGGCGTGATCCGGGGCTGTCGTCTTTCGCCCTGGTCCTGAGAGGATCGGGCGAATGCCCACGCGACTCCCAGGTCCACGACACTCTGTTGCTCTTGTTCAACCGGGACAATGACGACCTCAAGGCGCGGATGCCGGATTGTCCCCAGGGCTTCTTCTGGCGGCTCGAACTCGACACCGCGGTCGAAGACGCCTTTCCGCAATCCGATGCAGGGGCAGACACTGTTTATGTTCAGGGACAATCGGTCGTGGTCCTTGCGCTGATTGCATCGGGTGAGCGCAGATGAGCGGGGAGGCGTTACATGAGCTGGCCGGGCTCTGCGGCGTGCTTCCGGCATTTCATGATCTTGATGGCAATGAGCACCGGACCAACGATGACACCCGGCGCGCGATGCTCCGGGCGATGCGTATTGAAGCTGGAACCGAGAGCGACGCCAAACACGCCCTGGAACGCCTGAAATCGGAGCAGGCCGCCCATATCGTTTCGCCCGAGTTTGTCGTGACGGCAGGACATGGGGCGCTCATTCCTGTCCGGAAGGCCTGCGACTGGTCTCTCTGTACCGAAGACGGACAGGTGATCGTGCAAGGTTTTGCCGAGCATCACGTGGCCTTGCCGGCTTTGGGGGTGGGGGTCTATCACCTGACGGTCGCAACCGGTGATCATACGCAGACGGCCCTTGTTCCCGCCGCACCCGAACAGACGCCGTCGCTCGCCTCGCGATTTGGCAGAGAGCGCGCTTGGGGTGTGACCGCCGCGCTTTACGGACTGAAGTCCGGGCGCAATCTCGGCTTGGGCGACTATGCCGATCTCGCCACTCTTGCCGGGATACTCGGGGAAAAGGGGGCCGGTTTTCTCGGTATCAATCCAATCCATGACTGGGGCTGGTCGACAACCGACATCGCCAGTCCCTATTCGCCGTCTCACCGCGGATTTCTGAATACCCTGCATATCGCCGCTGATGGCATTTCCGGTCTTGCAGGAAACCGGCATGCGGCAGAGCTTGTGAGCCGGGTGCGCGACACCGTCGATCGGGACGCGCGCGCAATCGACTATCAGCAGTACCGTGCGCGGCTGCAGCCCTTGTTGAGAAATCTTTTCGCTCTGTTCACGCAGGACGCGGACGAGGGCGCGCACACCCGATTCCGGGATTTCGTTCAGGCGGGTGGAGATGATCTGCACCTCTTTGCGACCTACGAAACGCTCGCCGACACGCATGGCGAGGCCTGGCAGCTCTGGCCCGATGCGATCAAGAACCCCAAAACGGCCACACAATCGAACGTCGATCCGAGCGAGATCGATTTTCACATGTGGCTGCAATGGGTGGCAAATACACAACTGGAGCGCATTTCAAACGCGCACTCCATGCCGCTCGGACTTTACCTGGATCTTGCCGTCGGTGCACGCCGCGACGGAGCCGAGGCCTGGATGGGGCAGGATAGTCTGGCGGCCGGTGTCTCGCTTGGGGCCCCACCGGACCATCTCAGCCCCGAAGGCCAGAACTGGCAACTGGCTGCCTTTGCGCCGTCGCTGAGCGCAAAGGCGCACCATCACAATTTGCGCAGTGTGCTCCAGCAGACCATGCGCTCAGCAGGTGTCATCCGCATTGATCATGTGCTCGGTCTGAACCGGAGTTTCTGGATCCCTGACGATGGCAGTCCCGGGGCCTATGTCCAACAGCCGTTCGAAACACTGCTTGCGCTAGTCGGGATCGAGGCGCACCAGGCAAACTGCCTTGTGGTCGGCGAGGATCTCGGGCTGGTGCCGGACGGATTCCGCGAGGCTTTGAGTGCTCGCGGCTTCTACAGCTATTCCGTTCTGCAATACGAGAAAGAGCCCGACGGGTCTTTCCGCGATCCGTCGCATTTGCGCCCGCACAGCCTGGCATGCTTTGCAACGCATGATACGCCGTCGCTTTACGGCTATTGTGCAGGACGGGATATCGACTGGTGGCAGAAGCTCGGCTGGGTGGATGCAGACGGTGCCGGACAGTTGCGGGAAGAGCGCCGATCTGCAGTCGCGGCCCTTGTACCGGGTGGAGCGGAGCCCGGCACCGCCATTCATACCCGTCTGGCGAATGCGCCCGTTGCCATGGCGTCGGTTCAACTCGACGACATGCTCAAGGAAGAAGAGGCGCAGAACTTGCCGGGGACGATCGACGAACATTCAAACTGGCGTCGCATCTATGTGGCACCGCTGGAAACGCTCGGCACGGTTCCAAAACTCAACGACACGGCGGGGCTCATGCAAGCTGCCGGACGCGCGAATACTCATCCGGACGGAGACGATTGACATGGATATCAAAGTGGTTGCGACAAAACCGATTGACGGACAAAAGCCCGGAACGTCCGGTTTGCGCAAGAAGACCCGTGTCTTCATGGAACCGCATTATCTTGAAAACTTCGTTCAGTCCGTGTTCGAGGCGATCGGCGGCGCGGCGGGCAAGACATTCGTGGTCGGCGGCGATGGCCGCTATTTCAATGCCGAAGCGATCCAGACAATCCTGCGGATGGCGGCCGCGAACGGTGCAGAAAGGGTCATTGCCGGGCGCGGCGGGCTCCTGTCGACGCCGGCGGCGTCTCATCTGATCCGCAAGAACGCAACGGATGGCGGTCTGATCCTGTCTGCGAG
>Ga0207422_1001627_pt1 | contig 40762 bp, 53 predicted proteins | sample MarCyaLeptolynsp_FD_187757 | JGI IMG/M metagenome (GOLD analysis project Ga0207422, IMG submission 187757) | Marine cyanobacterial communities from Panama - species 1 Leptolyngbya sp. (SPAdes) | ecosystem: Environmental > Aquatic > Marine > Unclassified | place: Panama: Panama City | collected... | reverse complement strand
TCGAAAGGATCACCGCTCGCCGGCGCGGATGAAAACGACGGTGAAGACGATGACGACGATAATGACGGCAACGATGAAGCCGGCGACAAGAACAAGGAGGACCAGTGATGGCGAGCATCTTTGACGGTATCGACACGACTGATCCGTGCCTTGTCTGGCCAGTTCTGCAGACCGCCTATTACAAGCTCGTCGCCGGCGAAACCGAAGTCCGTGTGAAGTACCAGGAATTCGACGTCACTGTGCAACCTGCCAGCATTCAAGAGCTTGAGGTTTTGATTACCCGCCTCAAAGGCGAGTGCAACCGCAAGCAAGGCATCCGTACTCGCTTTGCCATGCGCGGCGGATTTTAGGAAAGCGATCCAATGCCGGAAATCAATGAATTGAGCTACCTGCGGGCCGCCTCGCAGGTGTTTGACACGCCTTTGCTCCTGTCACAGAGCCAAGGGCTTCTGATCGGCGAGTACCTTGCCGCGAGGATGCTTGGTCAGTCGACGCCGGAGCCGCAGGGCAATCGTTTTCGAGGCGAAGAGGTCATCGAGCAGGGAGTCAACGGTCCCGAATGGCAGGGATATGCCCGCGAAGGCAATGTCGCGCGCATCCAGCTCATGGGCGAGTTGGTCAATCGCGGTGCCTGGATGGGTTCATACTCCGGAATGACCTCCTATGAGGGCTTTACCGAGCAGCTGACCCGGGCTGCCGCTGATCCGGAAGTTTCGACAATTCTGCTCGACGTCAACTCACCAGGTGGCCAGGCAGCGGGCATGATGGAAACCGCACGTCTTGTGCGCTCGGTTTCGGAGCAAAAGCCGGTTGTGGCCGTCGTCAACTCACTGGCCGCGTCGGCAGGTTATGGCCTTGTCAGCGGCGCATCCAAAATCGTCATGACCGAAAGCTCCGAAGTCGGATCTATCGGTGTTCTCTGGCTGCACTTTGATCGTAGCAAACAGATGGAAAATCGCGGCGTCAAAGCAACCATCATCCATGCTGGCGCCCGGAAGGTTGACGGTCATCCGTTCAGCCCGCTCGAAGGCGAGGCGCTCTCAAACATCGAAGGTCGGATCAACGCGATCATGTCGCGCTTCGTTTCTCTCGTCTCCGAACATCGGGGGGTTGATGAGGAGGCGATCCGGGGCCTTGAGGCAAATACCTTGTTTTCCGACGAAGCGCTCTCGGCGGGGCTCGCCGATGAGGTCGGCACGTTCGATGAGGTTTTGGAAGATCTATCCCGCGCCCGCGTCGGGCGCTCACTCTCGCAGCAAAGGGGACTATCCATGAGCGGGAATAACCAGCAGCCCGATGCATCTGCTTCGGGCTTTACTCAGGAACAGCTTGACCAGGCTGTTGAACTGGCTGTTGCAGATGCCATCGCTTCGGCAACCGGTGCCGAACGGACCCGCATCAAGGCCATTCTGGATGGCGAGGAGGCAAAGGGCCGGGAAGACCTGGCCCGTCATTTTGCCTTCGACACGGACCAGACCCCGGAAGCGGCGAATGCCGCGCTCGGCAAATCGCCGAAGGCCAAGGTCGAGACCGATGATGAAGACTTCGGCAAACGCAAGGAAAGCGCCTCTGCCGATGCCGCGGTTGAACTCGGCGGGCCGCTTAAGGCCAAAAAAGAGCGCTCCAGCCTGTCCAAGGCCGTCGACCGCTACGCCAACTAACTCAGCAGACACCGTTTCACGAAATCTGACCTCGACCCGTTTCAGGGCCGGGGAACGCTTTTACTCGGCCGATTGAAAGGATTTTCAACATGTTGCCGCACTACTCCATGACCCAGCCGAAGGGTCTGACTTCGGTTCTGAAATGGGAGGCCAATCCGGATTTCTCCCGCGAAAGCGTTGTGCTGCTCGCTGGGAACGGCTCTGTTCGCACCGTTGCTGTCGGCATGATTCTGGCAATGCTTGCAACAACCGCAAACATCTCTGCTGCCGTTTCAGTTGATGCCAGCAACACAGGCAATGGCGTTCTCACGATGGCAGCGCCGGCCGTTACCGGCAAAGCCAAAGAGGGTGTCTATACCGTTGTCTGCACCGAACCGGCGGCCAATGGCGGCACGTTTGAGGTAAGCGACCCGAACGGGGAGTCCATCGGTACCGCACAGGTCGGTGCTGCTTTCACCAAGCAGGTCCGCTTCACCATTGCGGACGGCAGCAATGACTTTGCTGCAGGTGATCGCTTTGAGATTACGGTCTCAGGCGCGGACATCAACCCCAATGCCGGCAAGGTGGTTGCGTGGGACCCGACGGCATCGGACGGGTCTGAGGTTCCCTGGGGAATCGCCGCGACAGATGCTGAGGCACCGGACGGTATTGACCTCTCGATCGGTCTTATCGCGCTGCGCCGCGATGTTCTGTGTTTCGCCAACGGTATCGTCTGGCCAGACGGGGTCACCGACGCGCAGAAGGCACTTGCCCTTGAGGACCTTGAAAAACAGGGGATCGTGGTCCGTACCGCGTAACCCAGCAACCTAACGGGGCCGGCATTGCCGGCCTTTTTCTTATCTCCGGCAGAGCCGGACATCATCAGGAGTGAAAGGCTATGCCGGAAATTCTCTTTCCTTACTCGAATGTCGAGCTGACCGAGGAGGTCAACCGCATTCCAAACAACTTCGGGATGCTCAACGCACTGAACCTGGCTCCGGATGAGCCGATGGCATCACGCTATGTGCGCCTCGACTTCCGCGACGGTCAACTGGTCGTTCTGGCTGCGTCAGAAGCAGGTGCACCAGGTCAAATGTCCGAGCAGGACGAGGTTGGCGGAACGATTCTCTTGATCCCACATTTTCCGCATCTGGAAACGATCAAGACCGAAGACCTCGTCGGCGGTGTTGAAGTCATCAATGGGATGATGAGCGCACGGAATCTAAATACGGAAACCGCACGTCGACTGAACACGATCCGTGGCCATCACGCGATCACGCTGGAATACATCCGCATGGGCATGTTGCGCGGCCTTATCAAGGATGGTCGCGGTGTCACGCTTTATGACCTTTACAGTGTTTTCAATCTCTCGAAGAAAACCATCGACTTCGTTCTCGGCACTGCGGGCACCAATGTGTATGAGAAATGCGAAGAGGTGATCGACCACATTCAGAGCAATCTGAAAGGTGAGACCTCCACGCAGGTTGAAGTGATTGTTTCGCCGAGCTTCTTCAACAAGCTGGTGTCACATCCAAACGTCGAGAAGTTCTGGATTCAAACTCAGCAGGCGTCGAGGTTGCAGGATATCGAGCGCCAGAACCTCGGTGGGAACTGGGGTCGGGTGTTCGAATTCGGGCAGATCCTGTTCCGTGAGTACAAGGGAACGTTCCCGGTTCGTAACTCTTCGGGCGTGATCACATCAGAAGCGATTGTCGAAGCGGGCAAAGGTCATGCATATCCCGCAGGTACGCAAAACCTGTTCCGCACCTATCAAGGACCGGTTCACCACGTTGATATGGTCAATATCGCGCCTGACGCATCCGATCCGATCTATGTGTCTAGCAAGGTCCTCGATCATGGAGCTGGTGTGGAGATGAAGTCGCAGTCCAACCGGATTGCGGTCTGCAAGCAGCCGAACCTCCTAGTCGAAGTCATCACTTCGAACTGATCGGACGCAGATGCGCTCTGACATTGCAACCAAAGCTGTCGACGCCGCCTTTGTACGGCTTGGCGTCGACAGCCTTTATAGTGCCGCACCGTGCAAGCTCATGTTTGAGAGCGATGACGATGTCGGCGTCGACATGGGCGATTTCGTCTCTCGGCCGGTGGGGCGGGAAACGATTTTCCTTGTGCGCAAAAGCGAAGTCACCCCGGTCGAGGGCGGCGTTTTTACAGTCAACGGCGAAACGCACAAGATCGTCGCCAAGCCAATTCTCAAAGATGACGCCAGGCTTGTCTGGCGTTGCCGCGTGGTTCTCCAAAGTGCCTGATATTCAACTCGCAGCTTTCGGCAACCTGCAAAAGGAGCTGAACCGGCAATCCGACGAAGTCGCGCGCGCCATTTTCGAGGCGACCGATGATGTCGCGGTGGCCGTCAAGAAACGGTTCCGGCAACAAATCAATTCCGCAGGTCTGGGAAACCGGCTTGCAAAGACATGGCGTCACAGAACCTTCCCGAGCCGCAATGTCCTGACACTGGAACCGGCCGCGCTCATCTGGTCGAAGGCACCGCACATCGTTTCTGCGTTTTCGTCTGCCGATCCAATCCGGTCGACCAGGTCTGCCGGGTTTCTGGCTATTCCAACGGATTTTGCGCCGGCAAGCCGCAAACGAGGCGCTCGCCGTCGGCGAATGTCGATGGAGGACTTTCTGGAGACTTTCGGCCTGGACAGTTTGAAGGTCTTTCCAAAACCGGGCAGCGGCAACCGGGTTTTCTACGCCGTTGCCGAAAAGGGCTTCAGGCGATCGGGCGGCAAGAAGCGCCGGTCGCGAGTTGTAAAGGAAGGTGGCCGGATCAAGTCGCAACCGGTCTTGATGTACGTGCTTGTCAAACAGGTCCGGCTTGCCAAGCGCTTTGACATTGATTCCGTTGCTGCCGTCGCAGAACGGCTGTTCGTCCAACGGGTCACGGCTGGAATTTCAAGGAAGCTTGGTCAATGAACTCTGACATCGCGCTAACTGCACTGCAGAGCGTTCTAACGACGCTCGCCACGTCTGAAACCTCCGTGCCGTCGTTTCACAGAAACGAACCACTGGAGAAGATGCTGGAAGCGCTCGAAGACGGCGCAAAGGGTTTTGCTAATCTGATCGACGGGGACGTTCGTGTCGACAATGTCCTAATCGGCGATGGCGCTGTTTATGAGCTGACCCTATTGCCGGACCTCGAAGTCATCGTCCAGGGCGACGCCGATGCGGACCGCCGCGCGTCCCTGTCTGCGATCGTTGGTGCCGTTGCGGTGGCCGTCGATGCCGATCCAACCCTCGGAGGGGCGTGTGCGCATTCTCGCCTTGCCGGGATCACACGATCAGGCCTTGCGACGGACGGTGTTCCAAATCTCTCCGGTCTGATCGTCGGCCTGGAGATCGAGCTGACCTCCGACCAACCCTTCTGACGATCCAACAGGTGAAACATGAGCGAGAAGCGAACCGCCGCCTCTTCGAAGGCTGGCTATTTCATTTTGCTTGAGGACTGCGGCGGCAACCGCCGCGGCAAGGTTCTCTGGCTTGAGCCGGACGCGATCAAGAAGCTCGACGGGAAAATCCGCCGGGCAACCGATCTTGAAAAATCCATTGCCGCGATTGGCGGCTGATCCAAAGGAGCTTTCCCATGGCAACGAGCGCAAAGCCGCGCGGCAAGACCGCAAACCTTCTGTTTGGCACGCAGACACAGTTCGACCAGGCGGCAACCGGGAACTACCTGTCGACATTCTTCTATTCGGAGAACCTCGGCGAAACCGAGCCTTTCGAGGAAAACCCGCTGATCGGCCTTTCGCGGAACAACAACCGCGATGCGACCGAGCCGCAGCCGGGACTGTTGAGCGCTGCCGGCGACATCGTCGTGCCGCTTGACGCCAACCATTTCCCGTATTGGCTGACCATGCTCTTCGGTCAGCCCAATACGACCGGGGCAGGGCCGTACACCCATGTCTGGACGTCTGGCAGCGAAGTCTTGCCGTGGCGCACCATTGAGGTCGAAAAGCGCGCCGGGTTGGCTTTTTACCAGACCCTCGGTGTCGTCGCGAACGGCATGTCGCTTGACGCAACCCGAGGCGGCGGCTTCAGGCAGGTGACCTTGAACTGCCTCGCCCGAAACCAGGTCAAGCTCACCACTTCGGGCGGCGGCACGCCTCCTGCCATGGTGCCAACCTCGCTGCTCCCGGCATCGCAGGGGCTGCTCCGCGTGAACGGCGCCCTCGCGGGCAACTTCCTCGGCGCGTCGATCAACTACCAAAACGGCTTTGCCGATGATGAGTCGATTAATGGCACAAAGTTTGTGTCCGGATATGATCTCGACACGGAGGCGCAGCTCACCGGAAACGGGCGAGTGCGTTATACCGATGACACCTACTACGACATCATGAATGCAGGAGCACCGGTCGCACTGGAGCTTGAATTCGGTGAAGCGGCCGATGCGCGGATCAACTTTGCAATGCCCGCGGTTCGCTTTGACCGTGCACCGTTTGCGCCGATCAATGGTCCTGGCCGGCTGGAGTCGGAATTCGGTTTCCGCGCCGAGCAAACGACAGGCGCTCCGATGCTGACCGTGACCGTCACCAACAACGTTGACGCCTATGTCCTTTAATCCTTCGGAATTTTCCTTCGAGGACCGCGCCGTTCCGTTTCCTTACGGCGTGGTCCTCACCATGCGTCCGGCAAACTCGATCGATGTTGACCAGGCGCAAGCTGAGGCCTCGACCTCTATTCGGGACATGGTCATGTCCCGCAACGCGCTGACGGTTTATGGAGTGCCGCAGAGCTTGATCGAGCACGACCTGCGGCTCGGACAGTCGGGCGACGATTGCGAGAATGAAGATGATGAAGAGTTCGTTGCTGATCGTTTGCGCAACTTTCTTGGCCTCTCCTCGTTCATTTCGAGCGTGCTCTTATTTGAGCAGATCGTGACGAATTGGGAAAACGTCACTGGTGACGACGATGATGTGCTTCCGATCAATCGCACCACCATTGGCCGCTTTCTGCTCCATCCCGACATGAAACGAGCCTTCGACAAGGTCGCGTATTCTGTCCAGGTCGCGGTTCGAGAAGAGGGAAACGGATCGACCGTCTCGCAGCCTGGTTCGGGCGAGGCGGAGGACGATACTGCGAAGGCTGCAGAGAGCTGAACCAGAATTGCGGACAGAAGTGTCCGATGGATCGGAACCAGCCGCAAACGGGGCTCGGCCATTTGGCCGTGCGGTTGGCGACGGGGGCAGGGGTGTGGCGCGTGTCCGACCAGGATGGACGTCGCACCGGTCTCCTCATAAGTGAGGCGCTTGCGCGAGCAGGCGACCTAACCGCCGCACAAACGGCCATCGTTTCAGGATTCCTTGTCCGTTACGAGGCCGCCTTCTTGAAGTCATTCCAGGAACATCACGGAGCTGCCCATGCGAGGTAGGATGCCTCAGGTTGGCATTCGGCTTGCTGCTGTCGACGGAAAAGTCGTTCAGCGCGAGTTGCGTAAATTCGGCGTTGAGGGCGAACAGGCTCTCCAGCGGATTGAACGCGCAAGCAAGCCCGCCAGGCGTAGTCTGAAAGCCGTTGACGCTGCCGTTGACGATTTGAAGACAAGCGCGTCCGGCATGTCGAGCAATCTCGGTGCAGCCGGTGCTGGATTACGAGCGATGGGACCGGCTGGGGCAGCTGCCGCAATTGGCATTGGTGCATTGTCGCTCGGCTTTGCAAAAATTGTGACCTCGTCCCGTGATGCAGCACGCTCGGTGGCTGAGATCGGAGATGCAGCTCGCCGCGCGGGCCTAGATTTTGTGCCGTTTCAGGAACTGCAGCTATTTGCTGAGCGGAATCGGATTGCCGTCGACGCATTGACCGACGGAATGAAAGAACTGAACCTTCGTGCGGACGAGTTCATCCTTACCGGAGCCGGATCTGCGGCCGAGGCATTCCAGCGGCTTGGTTTCAGCGCGGCGGAACTGAAAAGGGAGCTCGAAAACCCATCCGACCTGCTCGTTGAAATTATTGAGCGCCTTGAGAAATTCGATCGCGCTGCTCAAATCCGGATCGCCGATGAAATTTTCGGTGGCACCGCCGGCGAACGCTTTGTCGAGCTGATCGACCGCGGCTCAGACAACTTGCGTCGCATGATCCAGGAGTCGCGTGATCTCGGCTTGATCTTTGATGCGGATGTCATCAAGCGGGCTGAAGAGCTGGATAGTGAACTGACTAAAGCATCGCAGACAATAAATCGCAGTTTGACTAGGGCACTGCTTGATGCGGCGCCAGCAATGCAAGCGCTCACCGAATTTCTCGCAACAGCGTTGGATGGTTTTAGCTCTCTGATTGATTTAACGCGTGACGTTGAAGACCAATCGACGCTGCGTGTTCAAGAGCGTTACATTAAGCTCGTCAATGAAGGCATACTTCTCCGAGAGTCGATTGCAGGTCTCGAAAGGCGCGACGATTCTATTGCAGCTGCGCGATTGAAAGTTCAAAGGGAACGCCTCGCTCTGATTGAAGCAGAGGCAGCCGCTCTTCGCGAGCTGCTTGACGTCCGCAATGGTAAACCTCCGGAAGGTGCTGCTACGACGCCTTCAACGACCGGCCAGGAAGCCAATTTCCAGGCTGAAGAAGAACGCAAGCGTCTCGAAAAAATTGCTGATACCTGGATCGAACGGATCACTCCGGCGGCGGATGAATATCAGGCAACACTCAAAGATATTGCTGACGCCGAAAAACAAGGCCTGCTGACAGCAACGCAGGCGGCAGATGCCCGTGCCAAGGCGACCGAGGATTACGAAAAGGTCGTCGACAAGCTCAATGCCACTGGCAACAAAGAGCTCGAAAAACGTCTGGCCGAAGTCAAGAAGCTGATTGAGGCGAGCCGCACGCCAGCTGAAGAGTTGGCAGAACGGCTCCGGCGCATCGCCGAACTGGAAAGTGAAGGTCTGTTCTCACGTGCCGGCGGCAGCGCCGACGACGCCCGTGCCAAGGCAATGCGGGACTATGCTGCGGCAACAGATGACGCTGCCGCGGCTCTGGAGCGTCTTGAAGAGATCGCCTCCGGCAATGGTCCGAGTGCATATGCGGCTCAGCTGGTTGTTGCCGAGCGCCGCACGAATGATCTCAGAGAAGCAACGGTACCTCTGCGTGAAGAGCTTGCCGACGGTCTGGCCGACGCCATCGTCAACGGCGAGGAACTCTCAGACGTTCTTGAAAATCTTGCCAAGCAGATCCTGCGAGACTTCATCTCCGGGCAGCTCAATTTCCTCTTTGGTGGACCAGCGCCGACCGATTTCCTGTCGCGTCTCTTCGGGGCGATCACTGGCGGTCGTCTCGGCGGTGGCAGGGTTGCGGGAACGACGTCGGTTTCAAGTTACAGCCCGCCTGTTGCTGCTGCTGCGTCTCTTCCGGCAACCGCGGCGGCCTCGGCGATCGCGCCGTCAACCGGTGGATCGGTTGCATCTCAGGTGTGGCGTTACTTCCTCGGCAAGGGGCTGCAGCCGCACCAGGTGGCAGGGATCGTCGGCAATGTATCTGCTGAAAGCGCATTCAATCCGTTTGCGATCGGGGATGGTGGAAATGCCTTTGGGCTGTTTCAGCACAATAATCGGCGTTTCGACCTGTTTGATTTTATCGGCGGCCGGCAGAACCTCGGCAATGTGCGCGGTCAGCTGGACTTCGCCTGGCACGAACTCCAGACCACCGAAAACCGGGCGTTCCGCGATCTTCTTTCGAGCCGGAATGTGCGGGAGGCAACTGCGGCCTTCGGCGGTTTCGAGCGTCCTTCCGGATTTTCCTATGCTAATCCGGAGGCCATGCACAACTGGACCGGCCGATTGCAAGCGGCTGAAGAAGCTCTCAACGTCTTTGGTGGTGATCTTCAAACCGCATCGACAGGCCTGACCCGCTTCGATGGCGGGATCAGCAAGGCGATTGGATCGCTTGCCGATGGCAGCAACTCGCTTGCCAACACTGCAACGTCCTTTGCGGGCCAGTCTCAGGAGCTGGCCGGGTCCATGACGGAAGGCCTTCAGAACATTGTCGGTGGGCTCGGAGAAGGTGGAAGCGCCGCTGGTGGTGGCGGTTTCGGAGGTCTCTTTTCCGGTATTTTCAAAGCGATCGGCGGCCTGTTCGGGTTCAACCGGGGTGGAGCGACTGGACCTGGCGCTGATAGCGATGTCGCAGGGTTTGTTCATGCGAACGAATATGTATTCAGCGCGCCTGCGACACGTCGCATTGGTGTCGGTGTCCTTGATGCGCTGCACAGCAATTCACTGAGGGGCTTTCGTTCCGGCGGCTACGTGACGCCATATGCTTCGACCGGTGGCGGTCAACAGATGCGCTCCAGGGCGGCAAATGACGATCAGCTCAAGATCGAAATGCACAACTATTCCGGTGCGCAGGTCGATGTTGAAGAGGAGCGTGACGACCGCGGCGGCCGAAGCATCAAGTTTATCCTTTCAGAGCAAGTCGCAGATGCCTTGAACACACCAGGCGGCGCCGCGCAGCGCACGCTTGGGCGTACCTATGGCGTCAAGAAGCAAAGGGCTAAGCGATGATTCCAGTTTGGCCTGCGGAGCTTCCCAAGCCGCAGAGATCCGGGTTCCAGAAACAACTTCAAGACCCGCGCGTTCGCAAGCGCGCTGAAACCGGAACGCCGGGATATAAGCGCCGTTTTTCCTCTGTCGGTGAGCTGGTGTCGTTGAGCATCAAGATCTCGCGCGAAGAGCTCGCCATCTTTGAGAAGTTCCATCGGGAAGAGACGCAGTTCGGAGCTTTGCCGTTCCTCATGCCGGATCCCGTTACCGATGGGTGGCCGTTGCTTGCGCCAGACGGGAACGCGCTTCTCACACCAGACGATGAGCCGCTCTTGATAGCTGCGCATTGGCTGGTTCTTTTTGGAGACAATATGCCGGTGACGAGCAAACCTGGTCTCCAGTTTGTTGTCACCTTTCCTGTGACGGTGATGCCTTGAGACGGGTTTCTTTGAACCAGCGACTTTCGCAGGAAGAAAACTCGACCAACGAGATTGAAGTTGCGTTGTTTCATATCGAGCATACGGCTCTGTCGGAGCCCATTCGGCTTTCAACTGACAATACCGAACGACTTTCCGTTGAACCGCTGGCCTATGGAACACGGTCATCGTTCAATGGTGCCAACCCGGTCAGCGAGCCCTTTCAATTCGTGCTCGTCTCTGCCGACTTGCCGAGTGACCTTGAAGAAGCACCTGCAGAAGCGGTCCTCATTCTTGAGAACGTGACAAAGGGCATCGCCGATCTCCTGCAGATGATCACCACGCAGGCGACGGTCGACATGGCGGTCGTGCTCGCCTCATCGCCCGATCAGCTTGAAGCTGAATATCGTGATTTGCGTCTCGTGCGCGCCGAAGGCGACGCATCCGAAATCTCGCTCTTTTTGAGCCGTCAACCGATCGAAGAAGAGAGTTTTCCCTCCGTGCGCATGACAAAACAGCGATTTCCGGGGCTTCACAGATGAGTTGGAGCAACAAATACGTCGGCATTCCATTCAAGGAATTCGGCCGCGAGAGCAAGGGCTGCGATTGCTACGGCCTTGCAGTTCTCGTTTATGCAGAAGAGCTTGGCATGCAGCTCCTTTCTTACGCAGGCGACTATGTCAGCTGCGATGAGCGCAGCGAACTCAACGTTCTCTTTTCAAACGCGATTGACTTCGGCCCCTGGCGTAAAATCGAGGGCGCTGCCAAGCCTTTCGATATCGCGCTGTTTCGCATAGGCAATCTGGCTGCGCATTGCGGCGTCGTCGTTAAAAGTGGTGTGATGCTCCACGTCCAAGGCGAAGACCAGGTCAAGGTAGAGAGCTATCAAAGCGGTGCCTGGAAGCCGCGGCTGCTCGGTCACTACCGCCATGCTGATCTAGTGGAGCGTTCCTTTGACTGAGACCGTCCCCGTCATTGCTGCGCCGCTGTTCGACCCGGGTATTGGCCGGATCGATCTGACGCTACCGCAAGGGCTGTCGCTTGCAGAAATCGTTGCGACTGCTTTGCCTGAAGCGGTCGGTGAGGACCTGCCGATCCGCGTTGCTCTCGTGACCGATAAAGGCGCAGAGATCATTCAGCGCAAGAACTGGCAGTTCGTCAGACCGCGTCCGGGCGTTCGGGTTGTCATCAGGGTGTTGCCGGGAAAGAACGCCCTGCGGTCGATCCTCCAGGTCGTGGTCGCCATCGCGGCGATCGCAATTGGTGCCTTCTTTGCGCCGGTTCTTGCTGGTGCTTTCGGAATTTCCGTTGGCCTGGCGCAAGCAGGTTTGTCACTTGGTGTCACCGCCCTCGGCAATCTCCTGATCAATGCGCTCGTCCCGCCTGCGAGTCCCGACACGTCAGCTGCGACTTCGGACAGTGAAGTGAAGCAGTCTTTCACCGTCAGTGGCTGGAAAAATCGCTTGGCGCCAGACGCGCCGCTTCCGGTTCCATTTGGTGAGCACCGCTATGCGCCGCCCTTTGCAGCCCGGCCATACACCGAGATTGTCGGAGACATTCAGTACATTCGCGCACTGTTCGTTTTCGGTCCAGGTCCGATCGATCTTTCAGAATTCAAGATCGGCACTACCGATATCGACGAGTACGACGAGGTCGAGATGGAAATTAGGGAAGGGCGCCCTGATGACGAGCCGGTCACGTTGTTCCCAAGACAAGTATTGGAAGACCCCGCCGGTACCGATCTCACGCGGCCATTGCCGCGCAACGATGCAGGCAATGTGATTTCCGGACCGTCGACCGAGGAGCCGGTCGTTCGCTATTCGGCGGCAAACGGAACCGGCGCATCGGTGATTGTCTCTTTCCCGGGCGGACTGTTCCAGTACGACAACAATGGCAATCTACAATCTCTCAGTGTTTCAGTTCGCATTCGCTATCGGGCGCAGGATAGTGAAGATCCCTGGATCGATGTCACGACGCTGAACGTTGCCGCGGCAAAGCGTGAAGCCTTTTATAGACAGCACACTTGGGACTTCCCGGCGCGCGGCCGCTACGAGATCGAAGTCACCCGAATGACCGACGAGCGGACCAGTGCGCGCGTTCAGGACAGGTCCGTGCTGGTTGCCGTTCAAACCATACGGCCAGAGTATCCGATCAACTACGAGGAGCCGCTTGCAATTGTCGCCGTGCGGGTGAAGGCAACCTATCAGCTGAACGGAGCGCTCGACGATCTGAATGGCATTGCCAAGCGCGTTTGTCCCGATTGGGACAGCAGCTCTGGTACCTGGATCGAACGCGCGACGACCAACCCAGCCTCGCTCTATAGGTGGTTGCTCCAGTCGACGGTCAATGCGTATCCGGTGCCTGACAGCGCAATAGATCTCGATCAGCTTGCCGCGTGGCATGATTTCTGCGCGTTGAAAGGCCTGGAATTCAACTTCGTTCTCGATACCGATCTGTCTCTTTTGGAGGTCCTGCAGCTGATCGCCGGAGCAGGACGGGCCTCACCCCGTCATGATGGCGTCAAATGGAGCGTTGTGGTCGACAAGCCTCAGGATCTCGTCATCGACCATATCAACCCACGCAACTCAGAAAACTTCCGGTGGCAACGGATCTATCTTGACCCGCCTGATGCGTTTCGCGTGCCGTTCTTCGATAAAACCAACGACTATGAGCCCGCAGAACGGATTGTGCCGTGGCCGGGTTTTTCCGGCGAGGTCACGCTCACGGAAGAAATTGAGCTGCCCGGGAAGACCGATCCGGACGAAATCTGGATTGAAGCGCGCCGACGTCAGTATGAGCTGATCCATCGACCGAACATTTATAGCGCGCTTCAAGATGGCGCTGCGCGCGTTGCAACACGTGGCGACTTGGTCATGGGTTCGTTTGATGAGCTTGAGCAGACCCAGATCGCAGCACGCGTTGCCAGAGTTGAAGACCAGATCGTCGTCCTGGACGAAGAGATTACGATGATAGCTGGTGAAACCTACGCGATCCGGTTCCGCTCTGGTCTTTCCGAGGATGACACGGTCGGAGTTTCCACTGTGCGAGGCGTTAAAACCATCGAAGGTGTTTCGAATGCGGTTACTCTGGAAGGTGGCGGTGTCCTGCCGACGGAAGGTGCCGTCGTTCATTTCGGGAAGGCAGTCTCAGAAAGCAAGGCACTGATCATCAAGGGTGTTGAGTCCGGCGAGGCATTCACAAGCCACGTTACGATGATCGATGCATCTCCGGTCGTCGATACACTCACCGACGCAGAAACACCGCCAACATGGTCTGGCGTTGTCGGAAGCGAACTCAATGATCCTTTGCTGGTCCCAGCCGCGCCGGTCTTCACTTCGGTTCGAACTGGCTTTGCAGGAACCGGTGACCCGGATGGTCTGGATGTTCTCATCAGCCAGGGAACTGGAAGCGCCGCGTCCGTGGCGACTTTCGAAATTGACCACCGCCTTACCGGTACGGCGATATGGACCACAATCGTCATTTCGTCGGGGGATGGCGGCTCACCAATCTCGGGATACGTCAACGGCGACGACGTTGACTTGCGTGCGCGCGCCCTGACCCCGAACGGCACGCCAGGTCCTTACAACACAATCGCGATCGTTACGATCGGCGATACAGACGCCGGGTTGCCGATGGCGCTTGGAGCCGGCAGCGGAGTTGTCGGCGATGTCGCGCACGCGGATATCACCATCGTCACTCAGAATGACGACAACGTTGTTTCGGTGGTCATCTATAGGCTGGCGGCTGGCGGTACGCTCGATAGGGCATTGCACGGCATCGGGAGCCATCTGGTTTCCAAATCTGCCACCCTCGTTGTCACGGACGGTGATGCGACCGGCCAGGACACCAGTCTTCTGCCTGCCGGCGATTACGACTACTACCTCGAACCTTTGAACCAAGATGACCAGGCGGGACCGCTCGCCGGACCGTTCACGGTGACCGTTACTTAAGGAGTGCCTTCATGGGCGTTAGAACAGACAGCTTTAACTCGGTGTCGGTGATCAGCGAACTGATGGGTCATGTTGAAGTCGGGGGGCAAAAAACGACCGCCGTGATCCCGGTGGCGCAATTGGCGACACAACTCGAAGCTTCTCGCGGGGACGACTATTCAACGCTCGCTGAACTTCAAGCAGATCTGAGCTGGATAGCAGGAGCTTTGGCGCGCGTCTGGGGCGATCCGGTTATCGGAAACCGGGGAGTTTATCAGAAGTCTGGAGATGTTGGTGCCGGTGATTGGACGCGGATCGGGCCATTGCCTGAGACCGATCTTTCGCGATCGCTTCGTGTTCCGGTCGGAGAATCGATCAACCCGTTTCCCGATGCTGCGACACGCGCTGGAACCGTGGTCATGTTTGACGGGGACGGCCAGCCCATTCCAGGGCCGGATGCTTCCGACATCGCCAACGCGCAGACCGCAGCTGCCCTTGCTGCAGCTGCCAAGACGGACTCGGAAGCAGCGCGCGATGCAGCCGTTGCTGCTGCTGCTTCGCTGGATACATCGAATTTCGTCCGCAACGATGTTCCGACCGATATTGATGCGGCCACGAAATGGCTCGATAACCGCGCCGCGTCATTCGGTACCGGTGGCGATTTCAACGTCATGCATGATGGCACCAACACGACACTTTGGAACATCACCGGAAACATCATCATCGAGAGCCGGGCAGCAGGCGCAACCTTCGGCCTGTCATCGGCAAAGGCGAATGGCGTTGTCCGTCGCGGTGTTGAGCTGATTGCGGGACTTCAAACCGTCCTTCTCTATGACGGTGTGCAGAAGCTTGCGACCGACAACGAAGGTGCAACCATCAGCGGCCGTCTTCTCGCTGAGGATGGCTACTACATCGGCAAGGAAGCCGGTGGCTCTTCTTTCGGTCGCTATTGGGACGATACGGCAGACGTTCACCGGTCCTTTGGCTGGAATGACGCCAACCAGCGCTTTGAATACGAGGACAGCGCCGGGGCCATGCACCGGCTCGATGGCATTGGCATTGGCCAGACCTGGTCTGAGCCGAGCCGTGCCCTCAACGTTTGGCATCAGAACACAACCGGCAAGCCGATCATGGTCGTCATCAGGGGCGGTAACAACGGCTCGGGAACCATCGATATCTCGCAAGATGGTGTCACTGCCGATGTCACGATGGACAACAACTCGGTTGCCGGCGCGAACCAGATGAACAGCGTCATCGTTCCACCAGGCCACTACTACCGCGCCCGCAGTCTTGTGACCAACATTTACGAACTCGCCTAAGGGGACGCTCATGCAAACCGGCTTTTATCATCCCGATCGTTTCGGCGGTCAGCCCTGGTTTCCGATTTCAGAACCGACCCCTGAAATCCTTGCCAGCTATCCTGACGGTTATGTTTCAGGTGTTCCCGTGCCTCCCGGCGAGGACTACGACTATGACCCTGTATTGAATGATTGGGTATTCAGCCCCAAGGCCAAGTACACGCTGGAAAGCGCAATGGCGATGATTGTTGCGTATGCCGAGGCTTTTGAGGCCCATGTAGCCGGCAATGTTTCCATCGGTGAGAAGCTCTCCTGGACCGTGAAGGAAGCGGCGGCCGAGGCACATATCGCAGGCAACGCGACGGCCGATCAGATCGCGATGTTGCAGGCGGAAGCCGACCAGACCGGTGAAAGCCTCTCGGATCTGTCAAATGCAATCCTCTCCAACGCGACCTCGTTTCGGCAGATCGCCGGCTCGATCGCAGGGCTTCGGCGCGCGACACGGGTCGCATTGGAGGCCGAAAGCGATCCGGTGAACTACGCCAGCATTCTTCAAACCGCGCAGGCAAACGCAAACGCACTCGCCGTCTCGCTCGGTCTGTCCCCGATGACTTGGGACGTTTGACGGATCGAAAGCTTCAATTTTGCAAACTTTTCCAGCCGCCTTCAGGGCGGTTTTTTCGTGTCTGAAAGGAAATCACATGGATACCAGTGAAAGGGGTGTTGCCTTCGTTGAGGCGCACGAAGGGTTCGTGTCGAGGGCTTATCTCGACCCGGTCGGCGTCTTGACTATCGGAACCGGGTTCACGAACCGCAGTGCTGTGTTCCGCAAGATGTGGGATGGAAAACTCAAGCCTGGCGACACGATCACCCGGGAGCAGAACCAACGCATCTTGAAAGAAGCGTTGGCTGAGGAGTACGAGCCGCCTGTCGAAGCTGGCATGCCTGACGATGCCACGCAGAACGAGTTCGATGCGGCAGTATCTGCAACATTCAATCTCGGTCCCCGGTTCATGGGCTGGAAGGCGGCGCAGCTCTGGAAGGCTGGCGAGCGGGTAGCCGCGGCACAGCATTGGGCTGAAAACTACAATAAAGCCGGTGGGCGAAAGCTGCCCGGCCTGGTTCGACGCCGGCGTGAGGAGGCGGACCTTTTCCTGACTGGCAATTATGCGGGTATTTATGACCGCAAGCAGCACGTTGCGGCCGATCATGCGCCTGCAGAGCCGGATCCAGAGGTCAAGGAAGCGCAAGAAGCTTTGAAGCGCTTCGGGTTCGACCCGGGGGAAATTGATGGCTGGATGGGCAAGAACACGAAAGCGGCTGTTCTCGCGTACCAGAAGACACATCCGCACCTGAACAATGACGGCATCATCGGCCCGGCAACGATGGCGCAGCTGCGCCGCGATGCTGTTGCCGTCAAAGACAGCGTTCAAACGGGTGGGGGCGTGACGGCGGTGTCGACCATCGGGGCGTTCTTCTCCGGTCTTCCTTGGGGTTGGATCGCCGCCGGCGTTGCTGTCGTCGCGGTGGCCTATTTCGCCTGGCGCTATCGGGATGTGATCCAGCGTCGCATCAACACAATGTTCGGGCGCGAGGTGGACTGATGGGGCCGCTTTCGTTTGTCGGGCCGGTCCTCAAGATCGTGTCGTCGATACTGGTCGGCGATTTCGTTGGCGGAATCAAATCGCTGCTCAAAGACGTCGCTGATGGGAAGGTGACCGTGGCAGAAGCCGAAGCGAAGGTTGATGTCGCCTGGGTGGACGCGCAGGCGCGGATGACCGAAGCTCTTGCGGCAAATGCCGCTGATGTCTTCGGTGAAGCGCAAAAAACAATCCAGGCCAGTTTCCAGTCTGAGGACCCGATGGTTCGGCGTGCTTGGGCATTTGTGGTCTGGTCGCAGACCCTTGTTTTGCTTTGGTACCAGATCGGCATCCCGGTCTACGTCAAATTTTTCGGAGGCGGCTTCCCCCGAACAGGCGACGACCTGTTGCAGTGGGCATATGCACTCGTTGGCGGTGCGCTCGGCCTTGGGCTGATGGGAGGCGCAAAGCAGGCAGTTTCGAGCGCGATCAGGGGGCGCCGATGAGCACTCCTGATGGAGGCGATCTTTGGGTAATCGGGACCGGAATCACCCTTATTGCGCTTTTTGCAACGGTTCTCGGCGGGGTTGTTGCAAGAGATCGCGCCTTGCAGCGCCAGCTGCGCGAGTCCGACGACAAGGCGCAAGACGGCGACAACAAACTGCATGATCGACTGAGCCGCGTACGGGAAGAATTCTCTCGCGAACTGTCAAAGCTGAGAAACGATTTCAGCGAGTACCAGCTCTTGGCGCAGCGCGAGTATGCCTCCGTTGATCACCTGAAGGAAGTCGAAACGCGCCTGGCGCAGGCCATCGAGCGTCTCGATTCAAGGTTAGAGGCGATGCCAGGGCAACTCGCCCAGGAACTCAAACAAGTTTTCAAACCATCTGACTGACACGCCCGTCGGCGTACGAGGAGAGAATGATGCCTGAACAACTACCCTTTGATGCTCCAAGTGATGCGTGGCTCGAGATTTCTGACGGCCATTCTTCTGTTCTCGTCGAGTCTGAGAGCACCGATGATTTCTGGGTTTTCATGGGAACCGCAGAGCCCGCAGACCCAGTGGAAAATGTTCCGAAACGCCGCGGTCGTGCCTGGTTTCCCGTCTCATACAACGGCTTGACGGCCACGCAGAAGGTTTACGTGCGCGCCGTAAATCACACCCATCAGGTGACGGTCACGCGCGGCTAATTCGTTCGGCTACGCGCTCTTCGCTTCCTGATCTCTCTATCTTTCAAGGCTCAAAATCATGAGTGGTTCTCACTTTGGCGCGGGATTCGGCGGCGGGTCCCATTTCGGCGTTGGTCAACTGCTGTCTGGCACATCTTTGTCTTCCAATCCGCTGGGGCAGCCGCCGAGTTACTTCAACTTGTCAGAGGTCTCGATCACTGACGACCTATCGGTCGGTTCGAGAGTTGCAACGATCAGCGGAAACGGCGACGCGCCAGTCACTTATTCTATAACCAGCGACCCGGACAATAAGTTTGTCATGGCAGCAAACGGTACGGACATCCTGCTTAGTTCAGCCGTTGACGGTGCTGTTGCGGCGTTCCACGATTTGCAGATCCGCGCGGAAAATGCTGCCGGTTTTTGTGGCTCTACTGTGCGGATTTCGGTGGAAGAAGCGGCCCCGGCGCACGATGTTGTTGCCCCGACAATCGACGCATCAGTCCCCGTTGCCGGGACGACAAACTTGCCAGTAAATCAGGAGTTCGTGTTCTCCTTTCCTGAGCCGGTGCAGTGGGGCGGAGGTAGCGCGGTCAAACTCCAAGAAGATACTGGAGGCGGATTTGCTGATGTTGAAAACTTCACTGGCGCGTCTGGCGCTTCCGCTGTCATCAGCGGCGACGGGCTCACATTGACGATCACCCCAACGGCAGATCTCACACTTGGTGCGGCTGTTAACTTCCGGTTCCTGACTGACAGTCTTCAGGATCTCGCGGGCAATCCCATCCAGCTTGTCAATTACGGAAACTTCACGGTTGCTGCTTCGTCAAGCTCCAATTCTATCACACAGACATTGGGCATCACGACACCTGTTGGGTTTCCCTTCGCTACAGCGCAACCTAACGGGAACTACGAGGACGGCCCTGGGTACTTCGTGGCTGGTGCGGGACAGGTAACCGCATATGAGCCCACGCCTGCACAAACTGTCGATGCCTTTGAGAGCAAAATCACGCACGGTGCGGAAATCAATCCGCAGATGAACGATCAGCAGGGTTACGACGAACGAATGATGCATTGGAACGCATCGAGAAACGCGTCTTTCCCTGCCGTGGTGCAGGCTGGGGATGTCATTTTGAAGGCTGTAGGTCGCCCCACGGTGCTCATCAACTCGGATAGTTTGAAGCGGCAGGGAGTTCCGGAAGGCTATGCGGCTTGCTACATCGTTGCCGAGGCACCGCCAGCAAACTCGTTTTCTCCCGCTGCTGTCGGCTGGCCGTCCAGGGGCACACCAGAGCATTCAGTGATTGATGTTGATGCTCGTCTGGCTGCATCCCCAGCGCCGCTTGATACATCAGCGCATACCGGTATTCCCTCTTTTGAAAGTATCATGTCGCGCGTCGGTCATTTCACGCCGATTTTTGCCCAAACATCCGCTGCGTTTGATTGGTACCGCCAGTCCTTCCCGCACGATACAGCTGCCGGAGAAAACTATGGCTTGTACATCAACCAGCAGATGGTCGATCCGGCCATCATGGCGCTGATGTCAAGCAGCTTTACCACTGCCCAGAAACGTCAGATTGCAGTTGCAATGATCTCCAAGGGTAAGCAGTGGTGGGATGCATTCGAAGGCAACGGGTCGTTCAATCCTCGCAACGGCGGCCATTTCCAGTTCCATTGGTTCAAAGTCGCCCTCTTTCTTTCGTGGTCCGGGCAGGAAGCTGAACTTGCCAATCTGTTTACGGTTATGGCGGGTAACTACTCCCAGGCGTTCGAAGTCACGGCCGATCATGTCAGCCGCATGGTTCCGCACTCCAATGGCACCGACCCGTATCCATATAGGCAACGCAGAATTCTGGCCGTTGACACTGGTGCGAACACCATCACAGTTGAGGTTACGCGGACGGGCCAGCAGTTCGACCCCCCGCAGATCTCCTTTACCGGTTTTACGCTGACGGATGGAACAAACACTGCGCTCGTGATCTCCCAGAACAAGACCGATTGGAGCGGTTCAAGTGACAGCATCATTCTGACCGTTGATGATGCTACGGGCTTTGCCGTATCCGGTACTGAAGACACCTATTGCATTGCGCCGTTCACGCCCGCAGTTGGCGATGCGCAGTGGGGCATTTCCGGTGTGAGTGAGTTCAACAAGTTCAGCCAGTCACCGCACGCCGTCTATCGAGCGCTCAACGCATGGGCCAGCCACATAATGGGGCTCAAATTCTTCGGCATCTGGCACCCAAGCTGGAATGCTGCGCTCCGCATGGTGGAATACAGCATGCTGGAAAATACGCCTTCAGCGACATGGGACTACGCCCCGCATGCTTCGACACCTTGGACGCAACAGGTCTGGGCTGACTATTGGCCTCAGCTCAATCCGCCTTCCAGCGACACAACAGCACCTGTTCTGTCGGTCCCAACGGCTGCCGCAAATGGATCAGAAGGTGCAACAGGCCTTTCGGTGGTGACTGATGAGGACAACGTAACCCTTTATTGGGGTGTCTATCCGACTTCAGACACTCCGGACGGACCGGCAATCATTGATGGTACAGGCGCAGTTATCAACGGCAACCAGCCTGTCAACGGAACAGGCCTGCAAAACGTGCCTGATCAAGCAGGGCTCAATCCGAATACGGCGTTCCGTGTGCACTACGTCCAGCTGGATGCAGTCGGCAATCGATCCAATGTCGTCACTTCCGCTGAATTCACAACGGAAGCCGGTCCGCCGGTCGTGGTCTTCAGCGATGATTTTGAGACGGACACAACCGGCAACTACGCTTCAGTTTCGGGCGGGGTCGACACGATCGTCGCTGGTCGCCTTCGTGTCACAAACTCAGATTCGAAAACCGGTTTCGTCAATCAGCGGATGCCGGATCTCGTGGTCGGTCAGCAGTATCGACTTGACTACACAGCCTTCGTGGGAACGGCGAGCGGCCCATATGTCCGTCTAGGAACTGGCGTAAACAACGGTGCGTACCTTTCCAGCACGGCGTCAGGCGTGCGGTCCGTCACCTTCACAGCAACTTCCACGGTTTGCTACCTGACCTTGAGAGCTGGTAGCGCCACGTTGGGGCAGTACTCAGAGTATGACGATATCTCGCTGAGTGCGGTTTAACTCGCCTGGCCAATTGTCGTCATGTTGGCTGCGGCACGAACATCCGTGGCCTACACGATTTCCGGCACCAAACGCTTGAGAACAGCTGCGATCAGGATCGAGCCGATCAAAACGATTGGAAACAAAAGTGATCCGTCTCTAGGGATCGCATGCAGCGTGAGCGCAATAACGGCTGGATGGACAAGGTACATTCCGAGCGATAGTCCGGACAAGGTTTCGACAAGTTTTGTTTGAGGCAACTGGATTGCCATTGCAATCAGTACGACTAGTCCGGAAATCGCTAGCTGGGGTGTCATCATCTCCATGCCGCCATAGAGAGCAGCTATGCCGCCACACGCCAGAGCCATCGGGGCAACTGTCTTGGTCGCGGCGCGTTGCATCAATAGTCCGGCGCATGCGGCTGGAATGACCGAAAACCATTGCGCAAATGGGATTGGCAGCTCTGCTGAATTGAAAATCCAAAGGGCAGTGACTGATAGCAGCACACAAACTATTGAAAGCAAGGGCAGGGGTGCCCGCGCCGGTATCGCTGCGCAAATCAGCAAGAACAGAAACGAGAACGGTAAGAACCATAGGTGCAAGGCTGTTCCAGTCAGCACCATCCAGGGCGCGAACTCGCCAGAAAGGGATGTGCCGCTGACGATGCTCTGCGTAAGCTTGAGGGCGCCATAAATCGCGCTCCAAACAAGCCAGGGCAAGAGCAGCCTCTTCGCCTGCTGTTCGATCGGCTTGGCCGCTCCGAAATACACAAGCAGCATGACAAACATCGGCAAGGCGGCAAGGCCGATCCAACCACCAGGCGCGGCGCAATGGAACTGAATGATGCCGATAGCGCCAACGAACCGAAGCAGGTCGACACTCCCGTTTCTTGTTTTTTGATTGGGTTGCGCTCTCGGAAAGGTCTGAGCGGCAGTAAAAGCAAGCATTGAAAAGGTCTTTCTCGACGCTCTCAATGCTCATAAAACAGAATTGGTTATAGTGTTTCGATGGACGGTGCATTTGGAAACTGTAATTGACAACTAATTCTTGGTTGCGTAGCGTTCAACTTGAAACGCTTGAGTATTTTTACGCAACCCTCAGTGCTTGTGAAACACTATAACCAATAGGGTTGCGACGTGGACGGCGGTCTCCAACTTTACGCGCCTGATGGCAGGCGCCTTTATCTCAATGGCAGCGAAAGGCATGCATTCCTTGAGGCTGCGCAGCGGTCTCCGGACCAGACCCGGCTGCTGTGTGAGGTGATGGCATATTCCGGGTGCCGGATCTCAGAAGCGCTTTCGTTGTCAGCGCAAAGCTTCCAGACGCAAACCGGTGTGGTGTCCATTCAGTCGCTCAAGAAGCGGAACAAGATCGTGTTTCGTGAGATCCCGCTTCCGCCGTCTCTGGTCGCGGACATAGGCACGACGTTTGCGAAAGGTCCTTCGCCGTTCTGGCCTATCTCCCGGCAAACGGCTTGGCGGCATTTGAAACACGTCATGATGATCGCCGGGATCGACGGGCCGCAGGCTAATCCGAAGGGGCTGCGACATGCCTTCGGCATTCACGCGATCGCGTCAAATGTTCCGCTTCACATGCTCCAACGTTGGCTTGGGCACGCGGACATGAAGACGACGGCGATCTACGCGCAGGCGGTTGGCCCTGAAGAGCGGTTGATTGCTGCGCGCATGTGGTGAAGGTTGCCCAATTGGTGACGTGCCCAAAATTGCCAAGGCCAAGCAAGATGCCCCCCATTGGGCGGTGGGCTACATAGTTCTGGGACGCGCAACGTGATGTGGCTAACGGATGCCAGGAGATGTGGCATTTGAGTCATTGTGCCGCGTCCTTGTTGTTCTCGTTGTAGTAGGCGGCCAAAGATCAGTCCCGCGCGTTCGGCGGCAGCTGATCAATGACCTCTTTCGCTTCGTCGCCAGACACGCCTGCAACGTCCAGAGCCATGCCGATTGACGGGCACATGCGCGGGTCGCCGCTGCCGTAGACGTCATAAACGCCGAACTCGAAAACGCCGTCTGAGTAGAAGCCCCAGATTTCGGTTTTGCCGTTTTTGTAAAGCTGTTTCATTGCCGGGCCTTTCCTATACGACTTCGTTGTTGACGGTGGGCGGTTCAAAATCCTCGTGATCTTCGGTCACTTCGAAGTCGAGATGCTTATTGCAGCAAAGGGTCATGCCACCGCGCACCATGTCCGCCGTTCGTGCCAATAAATCGGCGATTTCTTCGCGGCTCTTTGCTGAGCCTTCCAGGTGAATTGCATAGGTCGCCATAGCCGGGCCTTTCTGAGCAATGGTTTAGAGGTATTCGAATTCGATGCGGTTGACTGTCTTGGTCGGCTCGCATTTGTAGTGCGATGTCAACATGCCGACGAAGTCTGACGGTTCGAATTCCGGGAAGCCTTCGCGCTTGCAATCTTCCTTTGTGATCGCGTTCAGCGGTTCGGGTCGAGCGTCGATGACGCGTATCTGACAGATCCGGACAATCTTCTCGCCCGGCTTCAATCCCATCGCTTTTTCCACTGCGTTGACGACGTCGCCCGGCTTCAGAAACCACCAACCAAAGCGCCGAGTGACATCCTTCTCGCGCCGATAGACTTGGCTGGTCGTCATCGCAAAAGACATGTTTCTAGGCATGAGGGGCCTTTCGAGTCTATGTTTCGGAATAGGTGAATGCGTCGTCGATTGACTGCTGCAAGGCGGGGTCAGCCGCGTTCGCCATCCTGATGCGGTCGCCGTAAATGCAGACCACTTTCCGCAAGCGCTCAATTTCATCGGCAGCAAAAGCCATATCGGCCTGTGCAGTCGGCACATCAAACAGTTCAATGCCGTGTTGCTCACCCTCCTTGAGAGGGCCTTCGCGCAGTGTTTTCACGATGTCGTCGGACATGGGGCCTCTATTTTCTGTTCGCGGCGCTGATCATCGCGCGCCATAAATCGGTGAAGTCTGCGAAGACGGTTTTCGCTTCCGCATGCGCTTTGAAATGAGCGTCTTCGATTTCCTTTGTCGGCTTTATCGGCACCACCTCGTAACCTTCGAAAACGAGTTGCGAGTAGGCGTCATCACCCAAGATCTGTCGCGGTGTTCGCATCTGCCGGGCCTCTATTTTCTGTTCGCGGCGCTGATCATCGCGCGCCATAAATCGGTGAAGTCTGCGAAGACGGTTTTCGCTTCCGCATGCGCTTTGAAATGAGCGTCTTCGATTTCCTTTGTCGGCTTTATCGGCACCACCTCGTAACCTTCGAAAACGAGTTGCGAGTAGGCGTCATCACCCAAGATCTGTCGCGGTGTTCGCATCTGCCGGGCCTTTCTGATCAAGATTCCGCACGCACGATCGCGCGGCCAATTACTTCCGCCATCTCGGGCGGGTTGCTGTCGCCTAGAGCTTCGATCCATTGTCGGCGTTCCCGGCTTTTTGCTCCCCGGTCCATTTCACCGGCATCGACAGCGACCACTGGTAAAGTTGCGAGGATATCCGGGCACCAAGAAGCTCTGGCATCTGCTGCCCTCTTGACGCTTTCAATCTCGGATGGGACCGCAGACCAGGCGATCTCCAGTCTCGACAGGCTGGTGCAGGCCAGAAGGTAGACACGCCGTCTCGGATAGACCGCGCCAACGTCGCAAGCGCCGTACTCAAGTCGGGCGACGTGGAAGCCAGCTGCGCAAAGGTCTCGCGATACGGCTGCTTCCCATTCCGCGTTGCCTGGGGGCTGCTCCACGACAATCCATTCTGCTCCGGCATCGAGCCCGGCTTTGAGCATGTATGGCCAAAGGCTTTCACCATCTCGTTTCCCGTGAATAGCGGCAGCAACACTTGTTCGCTGGCAGGGCGGGCCGCCGAAAACGATGTTTGCTTTCGTGGTTGGGACGGTGCGGACATCTTCATAAATCTCCGTTCCTGGAAACTGTTCTTTTAGCCTAGCGCGACGCCATTCGTTCACTTCACAGAGGGCTGCGGCCTCAATGCCGGCGCGTTCGAAGCCGATAGCGTGGCATCCGATACAGCTGAACAGGTCCAACGAGAGCATGGATCAGTCCCGTGCGTTCGGCGGCAGCTGATCAATGATCTCTTTCGCTTCGTCGCCAGACACGCCTGCAACGTCCAGAGCCATGCCGATTGACGGGCACATGCGCGGCTCGCCGCTGTCGTAGACGCCATAAACGCCGAACTCGAAAACACCGTCAGAGCAGAAGCCCCAGATTTCGGTTTTGCCGTTTTTGTACAGACGCTTCATTTGTAAATCTCCTACGTTATAAATTGCACTCTAGCATTGACAAACTCCCACGTCAATTATAAAAGTTAAGAACTGTTAGGAAATTCGCTCGGAATCGATCATTTGAACAAATATCCCTATGTGACGCGGACTTGGGGTTATGCCCGTGTCAGCACAGAGGACCAGGATCTGCGGCATCAATTGCAGGCACTGAAGGAATACGGCTGCGACGAAATCTTTGAGGAAAAGCAGTCGGGGAAAAACATGAAGCGTGATCAGCTGAAATGGCTGAAATTCTCGCTTCAGCCGGGAGATAAGGTCGTGGTGACCAAGCTTGACCGCTTGGGCCGGAACCTAATCGAACTGGAGCAATTCGTTTCTTGGCTGGAAGAGCGCGAAATTGAATTGGTCTGCCTTCATCAGCCGGTTGATTTCAAAAGTGCCAATGGCCGCATGATGTTCCGAATGATGGCGTCATTCGCTCAGATGGAAAGCGAGCTTGCCTCAGAGCGGACAAAGGCCGGAATGGAGGCGGCGCGAAAAGCCGGAAAGCAGGTCGGTGCGATTCCGAAGCGCGAGAAATGGGAGCGGGACGAACCGGCCAAGGCGAAACAGATCTTGGCGGATGTCAAAGATCCTGCTCAGAGCATGAATTCGATAGCGAAAAAGTATGGGATTTCGCTGGTCACATTGCGGAACAACTGGACGGCTGAACTGCAGAAAGCCGGAAAGATGCGGAAGAAATAGAGGAGCGGTCCCACAAAAAACACCCCGGCGCGGATGTGCCGGGGCGCTGTGTTTTTTCAGGCCGGATCTGGCTGATCGCCATCAGGTGGTCCTGGACGAGCGCCGCCAAGCGCCAATTCCGAAGAAGCCCAGTGCGGTGAGCATCAGGGGCAGGGCAGCTGGCACCGGGACGACGCTGAAATCATAGTTGTCGTCCAGAAGAGTGCCGGAAATGTTGACATTATCGACAAAGCCCATCTCAGACGGATTAAAAGATCCCAAACCGATCGACACGCCCACGAGTTGGGCATTTTGGAATGCTGAGTCAAACAGCGGCAGCCATTCGGCCAGGGTATTGTTCGGTGGCCCCGCGAATGAACTTCCTACACCGAACATGCCCGTGTTCCAACTCCGGCCATTGTTCAGATCGACCGTGGTCGTGTTCCAGACGTCTTGAGTGGGTGTGATGTAACTCGTGGCACTCGCCCCCTGTGCATAGGGCTCGAAGACAAGCTGCCCATAACCGTCCCCAGCAAACCCCGCATTATAAAACGCGAGCTTTATTGAAGGGGCTGCTACACCCGTTCCGGAGACATCGAACCAGTCGTAGCTGATGCTGAAGCCGTTGCTGATTAGACTACTGACCGTCCCGAAATTGCCGAAGATGCCGACCTCTGCCTTGGCCGCGTTCGTCGCATTGGTGCTGAGTTTCAATGCACCGACATTCCCCGGTCCGTTTTCTATTGATGTTGTGCCGCCGGGCCGGGTGTCTGTATTGGCCCAGCCCTGACTGCCGTCAAGCACGAAGACGGGTGTTGCCAAGGCAGGCCCTGCGCAAAGCAGGCTTGCCAGAGCTCCGGCGATTAGGTGCTTTTTCATTGGATCCCCCAACAATAAAATAGACTAGAAACGCTATCGCTTTCTAAAAAGAACACTTGTCAAATATCATAAGCCCTGAAAATAGTAAACTCTCGTTAAACAATCAAAAGTGGCAAAGCCGAGCCATGGCAGAGCGATATCACGGCCAAGGTTGAAACAATGATCGAGACGTTTTCGGAAAGAACACGCGATTCACAAGGAGCCGAAGCCGTGTTGGTGACGCTTTGGGTGTTGGTCTTCGCAGGAATGTTTCTCGATCCATTGAGGTGGATACTCGCTTTTGTAATAGTCGCAATCATTCGAAATTTAGACCGTGCTTTCAAAATGTCCTTCATTAAAATGGTCTGCAGCGCTGTTTTCGTTGCGATTGTTCTCGAAGCAAATCTACAAACGATTCCGGATTCTCGGGAATTAAGCGTAGGTGCTGTTTCGCTCTCTGCTGCGGTCAGCCTTCTCATAATCTGGCTGATCAATCTTGCCCTGACGTTGCTGTTTCGAAATAGTAGTTCCAAATGAGGGAGTCGTGCGGTTTGGGTGCATTTTCCTACGAAAACGACGGAGAGAACGGTGTTTCTGTGTTCCCGACAAAAAACCGTCTCTGTTCAAAGTGCCAAAGTGAAGCTGAAGTAGACATTGAAATTGGCAAGCTTAAAGCCGAACTCGACCGTATTGGCGAGTTAATGCGTGCCGTATTGAGAAAGCGGAATACAAAGAACTAACTGCATTTCAATAGAGTAGGGTCAAAAAAGAAAATCCCGACAGTGGCGTGCCGGGAGAAAGGTATTCAGTTTTGACGCATGTAGTGGGTAGTGGTTGGGAAACCATGCGCCTGTTGTTGCTACAAAGACCGTTGTGCATGCGATCATCAGGAGATGCCGATCACCAAATGATCATCATGTCGGGCGGGTACTAAGTAGAAGCCCTTATATGCTTCGCCAGCGAATTGAATCAAGTGGCGATAATGCGATTGGAAAACCTCACAGTGTTTGCGTATTCAGCCAGGAAGACGTTTTTGAAACGATGCGAAAAAAGAGACCCGAATTCATCACTCCGCGTGACAAAAGAAATTTCCTCGCACTTGCAATTCTAATCGCGTTCTGTGCGGTGCTCGTGTGGTGGTCGGGGCGGCTATTTGGGGTCAGCTAATCCGTGAAATTCAGGAAACCAAACGTGACACATAAGGAGCCCGTGGAGCGAAAAAATGTAGGCAGGAGGCAAGAACGTAAAGATAATCAATATTTTGATTTTGTTGTCGGAGAATAAAATATGTTGTTGCGAGTACTTGTTACCATCTACGTTGTTGCAACGTCTGCCACCGCGAGTCTTGGTCAGCTCGAAAGAACAGGACGCGAGCATCAAGAGGTGGAGCAGTCCGAAGCAATGTATGATCGATTTATGGGTGACCACTCACCCATTGCAGAAATCGTCGCGCGACTTTGCGGTGCTCTCACAAACGCCAAGGCATCAAAAGAAGTAATTGAAGAGCTGAAAGACGGATATAGCTTATTCTATGGCAGTAGGCCGACCTTGGCGTTTATAGATAACTATGCGTATTGCACCGTAGTCTCAAGTCTAAACCATGGAATAGCTACTTCATTGTTTCAGACTGTCATTCTTGGAACTCAATCAAAAAAGTCTCTTTTGGTGTTTTTGGATGATGAGTCTGTGCAAAAGGCCATCAATTACCGAACTCTGGGTCGTTTCGAGATGAATTACATGGACTGGGTTTCAGGCGCAGAAATTAGGTTTTCGGAGCCGATATCAGGAGTGAAAGAAAAGAAACGAAAACGCGTGCTTAAAAACCTTCGAATGGTTAAGGCGCGATTGATCGAACTTGGTGCCAGTTGTCGGTATTATATGTGCTGACTGTACAAGCCCAGTTTGAACAACTGACAGTCTCTTGTGACTCATAAGGAGCCGGACCGCTGGTTTTGTGTTTCAAAATCGGCGTGAAACGCAACACAAGATCTTTTGTGGTCGATAAATGTCACACAAATCTAAGGAGTCCACGCAGCCTTCAAGTGGAGGGGTAAGACTGCGTGGATACCAACTTCATGCTTGCAACTGTAACGTGAATGATTCCGATTAACACCGGGTAAATAGAGGAGTCGAGATGCCTATGAACCTTCAAGCGTGCATCGACAGATTTGAAATTCTGGACCTGATGGCCCGATACACGCTGACCATTGATGCGCATGACCCGGCGGGTTGGGCGGCTACTTTCACTGAAAACGGCGCTTTTCAGATGGGTCAAACGCAAATCGTTGGACGAGAAAAGCTCGCTGCCTACGCTCAGGTACACGCCCAATTGGGCACCCGCCACATTACAGCGTCACCCCTATTTAAAACTTCTGACGATGGGTTAAGTGCGCAAGGGCAATGCACAACGGTTGTGACGGTGGCAACGCGAAACGGGTACCGGGTTATTATGACGGGTCTCTACAAGGACACCTTTGCAAAGCAAAATGGCCAGTGGCTGATACAGCGTCGCTGCGCTGACGCAGAAAAGCTGCCTGAAGATCGTGACTTTCCCATTTTGACCTCTGACCCGGCCACGAAGAAGTATGTCGACACATTGCTCGATGCTTGGGGTTCTCTATCGGTAGCTGTCTAGGCAGAAGGCGGAGCACGGGGTGCTAATTGCGGTCGTTCTTCGCGGCCGGCGTCCGAATTTTTTGTGTGACTCTTGGGAAACTGGACGGTCAAAAGAAAATCCCGACAGCTGCGTGCCGGGAGAAAGGTATCTAGTATTGACGCACGTTAGTGGGGTAGTGGTTGGGAAACCATGCGTCTGTTATTGCTGCAAAGACCGTTTTGCATGCGATCATCAGGAGATGCGGATCACCAAATGATCATCATGTCGGGCGGGTACTAAGTAGAAGCCCTTATATGCTTCGCCAGCGAATTGAATCAAGTGGCGATAATGCGATTGGGAAACCTCACAGTGTTTGCGTATTCAGCCGGGAAGACGTTCTTGAGACGATGCGAAAAAAGAGACCCGACTTCATAACCTCGAGTGACAAAAGAATTTTCGTCGCCCTCGTAATTCTAATCGCATTCTGTGCGGTGCTCGTGTGGTGGTCAGGGCGTCTATTTGGGGTCAGCTGATCCGTGAAATTCAGGAAACCAAACGTGACATGTAAGGAGCCGGGGCCGTGGAAGGGACGCCGAAAAATTGGGAAAAGCCCGATTGGAGCAGCGCTGGCAAGGTGCATGATTGGCGCAACTATATAAGCGAAGAAGTGCAGGGGATGTGGGACACGTTTCCTGACGATCAGAAACAGGCACTTGCTCAGCAGGCCAACCAGATTGCTGGGCGCGAAGATTGGGACTAGAGGAGCGGAAAAGTGTCTGAGAACTTAGCCGACTTGACCGTTCTTGTTGGGCTCTTGCTCACATTGGTGGGGGCGGTTGTCACTGCTTGGGCGGTTATACTACGTCCAGCCGACGCAATAAGAATCGGGGTTCCTAGGTGGGCGGGAGACAATGACGAGGAAAATTTGAAACTGCCGCTGGTTCAGAATCTACTCGCTTCTTCCAGGTGGGCAAAGAGAGGTCTAATTTGCATCTCTGGGGGCACCGTCTTTCAAATGGTGCCTATTCTATTGCGATTATTCTAGCGGAAATGACGTGATCTGGTCAGCCCTTTGGCGCTGTTGAAGCTGGCCGAGTATGGAAATGAGTGCGATCACCAGTGAGCTTTTCGGCAAGATCATCAATTGCGTCGGCGACATATCCAGCGCATTTGTATTCCGGTGATCCAATCTTCGCTTCGCGCATAACCTGGACGGCGCCCGCTCGTCCGTTACCGAGCTTTTCAAGAGCGATTTTAATACTGATTGTCCCTCGACTCCTGCGTCGCGACATCAACGCATCTCCTATCTTGAATTTCGATCAAAAGATCATCGATTGCCTTGGCGATGGCCTTCTTAACTTCGGTGTATTCAGCGCGGTCATAGTGCTTGCGCGCGACGTCTGCCGCACGTCCGTGATTATGCCATACGTCGATCCAGTCGCGATTGAGGCTTGGGTTTCTTTCAATCAATAAGGTTTTAAAGGTGCGACGAATGTCGCGGGGCTGAAACCGTGATGCCTCATGTCTATCGCACCACTTTCTTGTTGCCTGGCTGATGCTGTTGAGCGTCTGCGGTTCGCCTGGCTTGTGGTGCTTCGGAAACAGAAAGTTGCTCGCGGGATCGGAAATTTGAACGGCGGCGGAGTGCACAGCGTTCGCCATCTTGGTTAGCGGCAAATCGTGGGGGTGATCGTTTTTGGTGCGCGGCAGGGCGAGCCAAAGCCGTTTCTCGCGTGTTTCGAACCAAGATTTCTCGCAACGAACGATTTCAGTGATCCGAACGCCACCCATACTTATAATGAGACGAAACAATAGTTTCATTGAAGGGCTGACACCGCGTCCCGAGAAGCCGTGCCAAAAGGCAGTCAGTTCGTTTATCGTGAGCGCTCGATTCCTGGGCCTGCCTTTCATCTTGCCGCCCACGTGTGTGACCGGGTTTGACGCCAGGTTGAACCGGATTTCAGGGTTTGGGTTCGTCGGATCGTAATCCGCAGAAAGTCCGCGTCCAAAAGCGGCGGACAGATAAGCGCGTGGATGGCCGGTGAGGGCGCCGATTTCATGAAAGCCGCGCAACCAGCGGGTCACATCATCGGGCGTAATCTGGTTCGCGGGAAGATCAACGCCGCTGTCGTCTACACCGATCACATTCAATGCGCTATCAGCGCGGTTGATGAGGTAGGCCTCATATTGATCGACCGTGGATACGCCCTCCGATCGCATTTGTGTCACCACAAAATTGAAGAGGTCGCGGACGCTGCCCTGCTTGCCGATTTCTTTGGTGGCAGAAGTGGTGCTTGTCTTGGCCACCTCGTTTGCCTCATCAACCAGTTGCCGGGCGGTCTGTAATGTGACCTTAGGATAACTTCCGAGCGCGATGCGCTTACGACCATCAGGACCGCGTACCAACGCTGACCAAACCATCGAACGTGCTCCGACACGCAGACGAAGGCCGGGGCAAATGCTATCAGCAAACTCTCGACGTTCTTTCGACGGTCTTAGCGCTTGAAGCCAGCGATCCGTCATTCTTAGGGTTTCCAAAGTGACACCTCCGGGACCCAATTCGGAACCCAAAACACAAGAGGTGTCAATCTCTGGGTTCCAGAGCTGTCATAAGTGATTGTATTTTTAGGATTTTTTGGTGAGCCGACAGGGGTTCGAACCCTGGACCTACTGATTAAAAGTCGTTTTGCGATCATTATTGCCCACTATGCGGAACTACAGTGGGCATATATTTATCGCAGATAACTGCGGATTAAAAGGCAATTGAGTGTACTGACCGCTGTCGTGCTATGTGGCGAGATGAGATGTTGTGGAACCCAATTGGAACCCAAAACGGAAATTTCAATTTCTGGGTTCCAATAGAATAGCACATAAGCTTAGAGTTAGAACTCGCCTTCGATCTGGCGATATATGCCTTTCGGCTTCTGTCGTATTCCATCGCGCCGGGGTTCCTTTTCTGGTACTGCCGAAAATCGATTACAGCGTGCGGTTCGAAGATGTCGAACTTTCGTTGAAAGTGCTGGCGATTGATGAAGCCGTAATGTGCAGGATTTCCACGATCCAGGCCATTAGCTGTTCAAGAATCCAATTCACTTCGCCCCTTTTGGGCGCTTGTCATCAGCCGCACCACCACACTGCGGCGTGAAGGGTTGCCATAAAAAGAGCGAAATTGAACCGAATTCCACGAGATCGTGGGAAGTATTGTTGGATACGCTCAAGCTGGGTTTAGTTAGCCAATAGTGATCAGACATGTGCAATTCCTCCTGCGTATTTGAACCATACCGTTCACACAGTCTGAATCCCCGTAGTGGCGCATGACCGAGTCAAGGGACACGGCAGTAATTCTTCTTCTTGTTATTGATGATTTCGCTTCGAAATAACCGCTAGATTGCTTGACTCGCTGGTGCCAACTACAAAGTACTTTGAAACTATTAGGTAAATATTAGAATTCCTGTGCATAATAATGCCATAATCCAGCCTAAAATAAATTGCGGCTTCTTAATAGTTGATGAAAAAAATCCTTTACGGAAGCTGAAAAAAATAAGAGTAATTGTTCCAAAAAAGTATGTAATTAAGAATACCAGAGTTGCCCCAATAAGTCGATAATCAAGATGAATAAGCCCACCCCAATCATGATTTCGCGATTCTATTGGAAAATGCACATAATAAATAAATTCATGATAAAAGTAAGAGATAAAACTAATTCCAAACAAATAGATATAGGGAGCTCTTTTGGGCAAATATGAGTCTCGATTTAAATTCCCTATGTTAAATTTTGAGAGCATGTTATTACTGCTCGAATTCTTTTTGGACATTACGCGGCGCGCCCTTCTGTACTAGCTCACTCCTTATCTCGGCAGATGATCTCTGATTATTGTCGCGCAGAAGTGTCAACTGTCTTTCCCCTTCGATAACATATCCATCCTTTTCAATGCGTGTTTTTTCTACATATTCCTTCAGGACTTCCGGATCGCGAACATTTTCAACTTCTTCAGCGTCCTCTGGGAAAGACGCCTTGTATTCTGTAACAAAAATTGAGACGTCAAGTATTGCTTTTAGCTGATTGATGCGAGCATAAAGGTCATTAGCCTTACGCAAGTCTTCTAAATCGCGATTTAGCTGATTTTGAATACTAGAAATTATTTCTTGATTACTGGCAATAGAATCATAAATATTTCTAATACGAAGCGCTTGAGCTTCGTCGTCAGCGAGCTCCGCGAGCCTTTCTACAGCTGAGCGCCGGATCGCTGCTTTACGGACCGTTCGAATTGAATCGATAACGCCTTGATCAGAACGTATCCGCAACGCATCCCTTCTTATTTTTTCGCTGAACTCTGACGGAATGTAACCATAATGGAGCGCAGAGCGGAAACCCAAGAAATACTCTCGATGCTCAGCCCATATGAAAAAACTTAGGTCTGGTGCTTCAATGAACCCGTCTCGAGGACTCGGAAAACGCTCCGTTAATGTTGACGCCGCCAAAACGTTGGTTGGCGTATCACCGTATCCAAGCAGGACGGGGCTGCCAAGGATTGACGCAATACCGATGTCAGGATTCGGGTGCTTCTCAACCCGAACTTCGATCAACGCTCCTCGATCAGAGGTCCAGGTCAAATACTCAGATATCTCTTTGCCTAGTCCATCAACGGCATTCTTTGCGGCAGCATTTCGCGACGAGTCAGTGATGTAAGAGCGCGTTTGTCGAATTAACCTACCTACGTCGCGGTAGAAGTTGACACGCTCCAGTGTTGGTGATCGTGCTTGGGCCAGTGAATAATCGGCAAAAAGAAGTGACGCAAGAAACCAGATAGAAACACTGAATATGCGGAAAAAATTGTGTCTTACCATCAGATAATACTCAATCTTGCGCGCACTTCGTTGCGTGTTTCAATTGCTACAACGCGTGCTATCGCGTGGTAAGCAAGCTTTGCTCTAAACTTGTTGAGGAATGTTATGAAAGACGCGAACTCTCGCTCCTGCGACTTAAATTCTTTATGCAGAGCAGTATTCTCAATGTACTCAATTACTTGTGAAGCATTTCTCATACGGGGACCGGCGGGAGCCCGATTTGTCTTGCGACACTCGCTAAACCTGTGGGGTGGGAAGCCTTGGGTACGGCCACCTCGGAGGGTAATGGAAACCCCTCGGATGCCCGAATTCGCATAGTCGACTTCAAATAGATAAGCCCCCAGCTCGTCGTTCAAATTACGAGAGAAGTTAACGCTCCGCGAGTATGTGTACACGTCAAGATTCTGCCGTGCATATGGCTCAATTCCTTCTGCAATATCGAAACTTAGGTTATGTCCAGGGACAACGCCTGAGACAAAAAGATAGCATTCATTGGCGTCAAAATTTCTCCAATCGCTACCAACTTTTAACTGTTTTCGCATCTGTTCTGAAAGCCAGTGATAATCGGGGATATCGTCGACAGTTTCGTCGTGTTCTGATGCAAGAGACGACATTTCACTAGAAATGGACCCCGGTTGATCACCAAGTATACGATTTAGCCAATCTAGGTAGCCGTTGAGCGTTTCCTTAACCGTGGAAGTAGGTTGATTGAGATGAAGCCGAACAGCGATCTCCACAGCACATGAAACTGGCAAAACAAGACTCGCATCTGCACCTAATCCACCATTTACACCCTGAATAGAAGTTCGCGTTTGAGCGACAACATTGCGAATGTCTTCAATGTCTGCCATGACGCTGGGAATTGTGAAATGGCCTGGATCACCGCCACTTGCTGTAAGCGCTTCGCTGTATCGGCGAGCTGCGCCCGATATGTTGGAAGTCTCTTTGTCAAGGAAGCGTTGGTTTATAAAGGCTTTTTGGTCCTCTGACGTGTCTTTAATAGTCTCATGAAGTCTGGCGAGTTCAATGTGAATATTGTTCAATTGGATGGAGATAAGTTGCAGCATTTGCATTTGAGCACGAAGCATAGCGCCTAGGCCGTTGCCTGGGCGCGCGAAAGCACTTATGGCACCTAAGGCCAAGTTGGCACCTTTTAGCGCAACTAGAGCATCCGCAGCGGCTTGAATTGGCCAAACTGCTGGGACTGTAAACGCGGGTGTAAATGCGAGCGCTTGAAGGAGACTCCGGCGAGAAACTGTGTAATTGCTGCTGCTGTCTGACACTACGCTCTCCGGTTCTGACTTTAGCCTTGAATTTTAGCATAGTACTTCATAGCGTTACACTGTTTAAGGGAAGCTACAGGGTTGCGATAGTGCTTTTTCACGTCCAGTACCGAGGGACTAGAGCTAAAAAAACGAATTGAAACCTCGTTGTTATTGGAAAGACTTTACCCAGACTGCGGAAAAACGCATTGGTGCGGCGCAGCATTAGTCACACTGGCTTCCAAGCAGTCATTCGGCATCGTTGAGATTAATGGCTCCTGACCCCAGGTGTGCGTGCTGCGGCAATCAGCTGTCAGTAACGGGTGGTTGCCAGCGCTCTTTGCCTTTGGCGGTTTCAATGCGCCATCGCTTCCAAGATTCGACCTCTGATTTAAGCCAGACACTCTTTCGTCCGATCAGGCTGAAGCTCGCCGGAAACTTCTTCTTGCGAACCAGTTCGTAAATCGTCGGTTCGGCAAGCTTGGTGTCCGCCGCAACTTCCTTGATTGTCATGATCGCTGTGTCACTGGAAATAGCTTCCAATTCGCGAGCGCTCAACATCTCAACCGGTTCTCTCATTTGATTCCCCAGGAAAGAGAAAGAAAAGGGCCTCGCCGGTGGCTATTCCAACGGCGAGGCCAAGGGACAGACGTCGCGCGGCTGCTTCCAGCCGAACGGTCTGAGGGGAGGTCCGCTTCGCGGTGTCCGGCCAATGGCCGAAGCTGGGTCGCGCGTCGGCATTGCTGCCCTTGCGCAGATTCAAAAACATGATGGCGATGCAAAGCCCGGAGAGCGACATGAGCGCAAAGGGGGCTGTGCTGCGAATGAGTTCGATTAGGCTGCTGCTCATGGCTGGCGCTGCCTTTCTGCGCCCGGTGCTGTCGCTCCGAGCTGCTTTGCAAGATCGTGGATCTGGGCGGGGCCGGTGACTTGTTGTCCGGACGCGGCAAGAGCGGCGGCGATCGCGCTCAAGGCTTCCGGCTTGCCAAATATGACTGCGTCTTCTGCCTGATCGGGAAGGTGCAGGCAGAGCGTCTGCACTTTCTGACCGCTCACGTATTCCTCGCGTCCATCGTCATGGGTGACGATCAACGCGCGGGTCGGGCTTTTGGCGCTTTGGTAGAAGCGGATCTGAGCCGCCAGGCTGTCAACGCATTTACAAACGGAGTTGAGCAGCGTCTTCAGATTGAAGGCGATGCACAGGAGTTTTTTCGGCGGGCCTTGCCGGGTTTCGGCTTCATGCAGCGCCTGTTCCAGAACACGGATTGCCGAAAGAGTGTTCTTCACACTGGCTGTCATGGTTGCATCTCATGCGTGTGCATTGTGGGGAAACGCTACCAACTCTAATTGCAATTTTCCTGCAGCCTGAGATTGTAACTTCTCGTCCAACTTAACCGTGGAATGAGTGGGCGCGCTGTCATTGGCCTGAACAGCGCGCCCTTGTCCAACCACACCATACTGGAGAAGAGACATGGCTGGAACCGACAACCAAGAACGCACGCTTGAAGAAAGGGTTTCTTTTTTGGAGCGCGAGCAGGGTGACCTACGAGAGTTTCTCTCGATGTTCTTGTCGTACGCGCAGATGAACCACGATCTGGATCGCGATGATCTCGTTAAGTGGTGCAGGTTTCTGATCGGCCTGCGTGGCGACCCGCACGAAGAATTCAGAGTTCTCCACTCACTCCTAGAAATTATTGAAGATGCTGATATGGCACTCGAGGCGCGGGAAGGCCGGATTTCGTACCGGGACTTTTCTTTTTGATAAAGGGGTCGCTGTACCCTTCCGGATAAAGTCGCGGATAGATGAACTCGGCGGGGTCCCGATACTTGCTTTCGGGGCCAACTGACCGTTTGTTGAAATTCATCGACCGTATGATCAGATGCCCTTCGATGTCCGGAAGAAGCCAAAATACGAAACGGGCTCGAAATCGGGCAATCAGTTTTTTCACGACAGGTGGCCTTTCCAAGTTTCAGTTCGCTGTTTTGACTTTCCAATAAGGCAACACTCATTGCCAACGTTTTCATTGCATATGTCATTATTGCGCACCTCGCATGACAATAATTGTCAGGAAATTGCCTATTTGGCAAGACAATTTCTAGCTACTGTTGAAAATGCGTACGTTTGGGTTCGCTTGATGATCAATATTGTCTAATGTTCTGCGGACTTTTGGCGGGTTCTGGGTCGAGGCGGGGTTTCAAGTTGTCCAGATCGATAAACAAGCTCGACATTCATTCTGCATGCGAGTCTTTGCGATCGCAGGCAATGGCAGTTTCTGGAGTGAGGTCAATTCGACTTCTAAACCAAATCTCAGAAATGGAGCTTGTTTCTCAGCAGATCGGTAAGGGTGATCTTGGGCCGCACTTTGCAAGAAACATGAATGACATATCGCCCGAACAGGCAATGATAATTGCTGCCTATAATGAGGCTGGATTGCCAATAGGTATGTGTGGAGCCCGTTATGACGATCGTCCAGGTTGGGACCTAAAAGACTTCCTGTCTGCTCATTGGTCCCGAATATATCCTGCGGAAGAGGATGGCGTTTTCGCAGAAATGGCACCCAATAGCTGCTTGTATGCCAGCGGAATAACTGGACCATTTTCTTACATTGGAGACGGCTGGATCGCCAAAGACTATCGGGGTGGCGATCTCTTAGGCCTGATCCAAAGGCTACTGATCCTCATGGCCTATGATGAGTGGAAGCCTGAGTTAACATATGGCTGGATGCGCCCTGACAAAGTACTTGCTGGTTATGCGGCGCGTTGGGGATACACGATCGTCTATCCGAGAGGAATTGAATGGCGTGTTCCTCCCAAGCAAGTTGATTTGCGGGATGTGTATTTTGTAGGAATTGATCGCCGAGGAATACGCCAGGTCGTGCGGGAGCTGACCTACGATCTGTGACCGTCGGCAAAAAACTATAACAGTATAGAAATTGAGAGCCGCCGGCTGTCCTCATAGGCAAAATAAGCCGTTCATAGTTGAAATTAAAAAGTTTCTGATTGACGAAGGTAGGCGCTGAAACGAGGCCTAGAACTGGTTGATTTGTCTTTTGCGCTTTTTTGTAGTGGGTGCCGATTAAACATCTGAATTCGTATTCAAATGCCTCGGCCTTGACAGGTTGGATTAACCAGCTGTCTCCAATGGTTCGGGACGCTAAAGCGTCTTCGCCGCAAAAAAGAATTTCAGGAGATGGCTGATTTGCTGACGGCTGATCAAGGATTACCAACTTCTCGACATCGACAACAAAATCTCCTGTCAGATAGCCCTCGGATTTCTGCCATTTTGAAAGCAAAGTACAGGCAAACTCGTCTAGCCGAGATTGCGTCAAAATCTTGATGGGTTGCTCTATGACTAGACCGTTCATTTTCTTCGTCGTCTTGCGACTTGCTCTTGGCGTTGCATCAACAGTTTGCGCTGTTTCTGCGAAGCCATCAAGAAAGGTCTAAGGAGATCGTCGAACCTCAGTATTTCATCGCCTTTGAGGTCACTGTATCGCTCATGGCCTGACACGGCGAGAGAGAAGCTTTTTGCGAGACCGTAGCACTCTTCCTGCCTGATCCACGCGAGATTATCCGAGTGTGTGTCTTCTAAGTTGTAGGGCTTTTTACACCTGTACAGTGCGATGAAATCGGGGCGCCACATAGTTAGTCTCCTTCTTGTTCGGAAAAATCAGCGTAAACTTCGTCAAAAATTACTGCGAAATCGGCATTCGAACCTCTGCCACCCAAGGTGGTTTTTTCGATTGCCTTTGCGCGTTCATACGCTTTCTTAAAAACGCTTGGATTTAGCACAAGTGGTTCGTTCGCTGTGTGACCAACCAAGTTTTCGGAAGCGTTTTCAACGTCTCCTGGCTCGGTGCCGAGCAGTCGATAGAACTCGTCCGTGGTGACGTCACAAACGCTTGCGAGGCGCTCAATGTAGTCCGTCGTTATCCGGCGTTTGCTGTTGCTCATGCGGGATAGATGCCCAGGCGAAATACCTAATTCTTCGGCAAGTCGCTCTTGCGTATAGCCAGTGATCTGCTTGGCAAGTTTGATTGGGCTCTTGTGCATACATTTATTATTGCCAAATAGGAACAATGTACTAGGGCCTATTTGGCAATCAAAATCATCATGTTTTTGATCAAGCATGTTGCCTCTTTGGAAATATTGCGGCAATAATTGCCGCTATGTCACGCCTTGAGACATATTTGACCGTCAACAAAATTTCACAAACTGAGTTTGCTGAAACAGTCGGTTCTACGCCTTCCACCATATGCCGCATTATCAGCGGCAAACGCTTCCCAGGCCGAGCGCTTGCAAGTCGAATCGTTCGAGCGACAAACGGCGTTGTTACGGCAGGTGATCTGTTTGGTTTTGATGTTTCAGGGGCATCATCTTTAATTTCCGAGCCTCAGTCATCCCCACAAAATCGAGAAAAAGTGGGGGTGGATGTATGACGGGCTTTGGCGGCGTCAATGATCCGGTGCGGCAGCGGCTAAAAGTTGCAACGCACCGAAGCATAAAGCAGGCGGGCGGTCTGGATGCCTTTGCAGATATCACCCGTGTCGGTCGCAAGACGCTCAACGACTATTCCAACACCGGCAATGATCGGCACCGCGATACGTTCATGCCGGTCGATGTACTCGCCGACCTCG
>Ga0207422_1001622_pt1 | contig 40862 bp, 20 predicted proteins | sample MarCyaLeptolynsp_FD_187757 | JGI IMG/M metagenome (GOLD analysis project Ga0207422, IMG submission 187757) | Marine cyanobacterial communities from Panama - species 1 Leptolyngbya sp. (SPAdes) | ecosystem: Environmental > Aquatic > Marine > Unclassified | place: Panama: Panama City | collected... | reverse complement strand
TCTTGATTAAGATCACGATTGGTTGCAGTTACAACTCTAACATCAACTTTGTGAACTTCCGAAGAGCCAAGTCGAGAGAATTCTCCACTCTCAAGTATGCGTAGTAATTTTACTTGGGTGCCTATAGGCATTTCTCCAACTTCATCCAGGAATATTGTACCTTGATCAGCAGCCTCAAAAAAACCTATACGTTGTCCATCAGCACCAGTAAAAGCACCTTTCTCATAGCCAAAAAGTTCGCTTTCGAGTAGAGTTTCAGGTATAGCTCCGCAGTTTACACTAACAAATGCTCGGTTCTTTCTTTTCGAAAGACCGTGTATTGCTTTTGCAAACACTTCTTTGCCTGTACCAGTTTCTCCGGTAATAAGTACAGATAGATTGGTAGGTGCAGCTTGAATTAGTTTCTCTTTAGCTTCTCTCATGCTTGGAGAAGTACCTAGCAATCCAAACTTTTTCTCGAGATATCTGTCAATAGCCTGGTTACCACCTGCGATTTCAGCCATTAATTACCCTCCATACCACCATTTTCTATCCACCCTTCCCAGCCTTGGGGATAAATATAAATATCCTGATAATCAAATTCAGCCATACGCGTTGCTACTTCATGGCCTAGATCGCATAGAGGACCATTACAATAGATTAAGAATTTTTTGTCGCGTGGTAGGGTAAGTATGGCTTGCATATATTCATTTTGATCATCCATATGAGGAAAGATATTAATAGCACCTGCTACGTGTTCTTCTTGATAGGACTCAGGGCGACGAGCATCTATTATTAGAAACCTGGGATCACCAATAGCTTTGCGAAGTTGCTCTATAGTGATATTAGGGAAGTCGTCGTTTTTCTGAGATTCAACTACTGGAGTTTCATCCATGTTCTTCTCAGGATTACCTGAGTTGTCAGTAGATACTTCAGTCTTCCGAACCAGAGTCTCAGGTTTGTTTGAAGTATTATCCTGTTTATCAGTTGAGTCAGCAAATACTTCATGGTAACTACTCTGAGCATTATTGAAGAGCGCCGAATCAGATATTGTTTCTTTTTCTTCGGGAAATATCTCTAATGGTTCTGAAGAGAAAATATTATATACGATAGAGAGTGCCAGACTTACAAAGCCAATAATGGCCATTTCTGCAATCCAACTTTGTTTTTTTTGACTCATTAGTATTCTTTACCTCTAAATGTATTTAATCATCTAATACGAAAAGGTTTATGCTATAATGTAATCGAACCCAGGGACTCTGCTGCTGTTGTTCAGAAATATAGATTAGATAAAGTATATTTCTGTTCTTCAATTATTTTATTAACAAATTGAATTGATGAAATATTTTTATCTGTTTCTTTCTTAGTACTATCATTTTGGGTCCAAAAAGGTTTGTGCTGACATTTTGTCACACATTCTAAGATAATAATGCTATGACGAATGTGCAAGTCTTTGCTGGTAGTTCTTCAGGTAAATGGGGTAAGCTAAGAAATTCACTTTGTTTTGTAACCCATTTGGATACACATTTGTTAAGTATATGTTAAAAAGTATGAAGATTTGTTAAATTAAATTACTATGAGACTTTTTATATACTTAAGTGTCATTTAACTGTTTATGCTCTTAACTTTTTTGTCTGGCTTTTTTTATGAAAAGGAATTATTCGTATCTCTTACTTACGATATTGCCAATTATAGCGATCTTTCTCCCTTTTACTTTTGAGAATTCGTATCAGGCTACCGGAGTTATTTATGCCCAGAGAGAGCTTGCTGTAACCAATTTGAATGGTGCTTATACTGTTGATTACAGGGATAGGTTATCACCAGGGAATGATTACTCGTATGTTCAGCAACCCGAAAGGGGTGATATACAGTCACTTGTAAAATATGGCTGGAGAGATGGGGATAGAATTGCAAAAGGTGATACTGTAATTAGATTTCTTTCTTCTTATAAGTTTGAAAGGAAAAGTCAATTATTGGGCGATCTGGGTGTTGAGAAGGCAAATCTTGCTGTAATGATGACAGGTGCTAAGCCTGAAACCAGAGAGAGAGCTAAGAAAGAGCGTGATTGGGCGGTAAAACAATTTGAAATTGCCCAGCAGAATTATGACAGGGTAGCCCCACTAGTTGCACAGGGTTATATATCTGAGATTGAGCTGGCTGAATATACCAAAGCTCTGAATACAGCTGCCGGATTTCTTGATATTGCTAATCGTAAGATAAAGGAAGTTATCACTGGAGAGAAGCAGGAAATAGTTGATCTCTGTTTGTCGAACATTAGAAAGATAGAGTTAGAGCTAATTGCTTTAGAGAATACTATCGGAAGACTTTCTGTTATTTCTCCAATAGAAGGGTGCTATAAACTTTCTCAATTTGAAGGGTATGTTGCCGGGGTTGAGGATAGGGATACTTTGATTTATATGTTTCCAGTTACGCAAGATAAGTTAAGTCTTGTTTCGCTTGGTCAGGAAATTGTTGTCCAGCCTTATGGCCATGAGGGGGAGTTGAGAGCAGAGATTGTTAAGATTGGTACTCATGCGAAAATTGTAGAGAGTTTTCCGTCGCTTATGGTATCAGCGATATTGATTGATAAAGTTAACTTACCTTCTGGCTCTTTGGCAAAAGCAACTGTTGATCTGGGAGATCTTAGTTTTTGGGATTATGTAACAATGAATTCTCGCAGATAAAGGCTTATCAGGCAAGAGCTTAAATATATAGTTCCTCTGACTTTATTGCCTAGCTTGAGAGAGTCCATAATCTCTTATATGGATTATGATCCGCATACTTTGATCTCGCCTGATAAATCTTATACCGTTCGGAGTATTTATTTCGATGATAAGTACTTAAGATATTATTATCAGAAGGAATTTAATCATGGAAACCGCAAGAAAGTACGGCTAAGAGGCTATGGTTATAATCCTGAGAGTGATGTAGTGATGGAAATAAAGCGTAAGTATTCCGGGGCTGGCACTAAAAATAGGATTTTTGTGGATTATCCTGAAGCCATTCGTGCAATAAAAAATTGTACTATGGTCAAAGGTACTGATGCAGAGAATATGTTTTTATACCATATCATTAGATACCGGCTCTATCCTACTGTTAATGTTGTATATGATAGAGAAGCTTTCATGATGCCATATGAGACTGCTAATAATTTGCGCGTGACTTTTGATAAAAATCTTCGTTTCTCGCATTTGCCAGATATAGACTCTTTGTTTATGAATGGGTCTTTACTCGATGCCAGCGGGACAAATTTCATTCTAGAAATTAAGTTTAATCATTTTTTCCCCGAATGGCTAGGGCATATTGTAGCTAATTTGGCCTTGAAACGAAGTCCTGCTTCGAAGTATGCTATTTGTGTATCAAGAAGTCCGATATTACGGTCAGGTGTTTATCGATATAATTATTATCGAACTGTTAAGGATTTTTGAAATGTTTGAAGACTTACAATCTATAGATGTTTTTAGTGTTACACCGCAGCAACTTTTTGCTTCTTTATTAATAGCTTTAGCATGTGGATTAGCTATGGCTTTTATTTATAGGGTTAGTTATCGTGGTACAGGTTACTCAAGCCCTTTTGCGGATTCAATTGTTTTACTGACTATGGTGACGGCTCTTGTTATTACTGTAATAGGTGATAATCTGGCTCGAGCTTTTGGTTTGGTAGGTGCTATGTCTATAATAAGATTTAGGACAGCCTTAAGGGACACTCAAGATATTGTTTTTATTTTCTTTGCTCTGGCTGTGGGTATGGCAAGCGGAACAGGTCTTTATAAGTTGGCTGGTACTGCTACTGTTACAATTGGTGCTGTAGCTTTTATACTTTCGCGGGGTAATTTTAATAAATTTGTTAGGAAGCATTATGTACTCCATGTCAAAGGAGCAGTAGATCCTGCTGTTGTTGAAAGCCAGCTCACTGATTTGATTAGTGGATCAAACCTGATAAGTTTCAGGCGTGGTGGAGGAGTTGGCGAATTGTATATGCAAGTGACACCTAAGAATAGTATTACAGCTTCACAAATCACAACAAAACTCTCGGGTATTGACGGTATTGATTCTGTTGATTTATTTTTTGAGGATCCGATGGATGCTGCAATCAGGGATTAAATTTATTAAGTTTTAGAGATTTACTCTTTCAATTGGTTGCTGGTCACCTCGGACAAATCGTTTGATTATTCCTATCAGCTCATTTCTTCCTTTTCCGGAGACACTAGAATATGGCAGTATATCTACACAATGCTGGCATTGGGCTACAAGACCCCTGAGTTGATTTGTTCTTGCATTTATTACGCCCTCTTTGATTTTATCACATTTCGTGAGCACTATAAGATAGGCTTTGCCAGCATTTTCAAGAGTTTCAATCATTGCGATATCCTGTGGCATCGGATCATGCCTGGAATCAATAAGTATACATGCCAGGTTCAGATTTGTTCGTGTTGTTAGGTAGCTTAAGTTCAAAGTTGCCCATTTTTCTCTATACTGCTGTCCTTTTGCTACAAACCCATAGCCCGGCATATCAACTAAACACCAGGAAGAGTCTATCAGAAAAAAATTCAGCGTTTCTGTTTTGCCAGGAGTAGCAGAGGTATATGCCAGCTTCTTACGGGCTGCTATTGAATTAATAAGTGAGGATTTACCTACATTGGAGCGTCCTGAGAAAGATACTTCCGGATACTTATGACCTGGAAATTGTCCAGGTACAGCAACAGTTGTCAGGAATTCGGCGTTGAAAATGTCTTTTTTCAATTATTTGATGACGATTTTTTTGATTTCATAAGAAAAGGTATCTAATTGACTTTCTTTAGGGAATGTCCAGTACACTCCTCGCGAAAGTAATTGATTTAAGTCGGATAATCTGACATCTTTTACTCCTTCAATAATTCTACCGTCAATAGAGCATACATAATGAATAATAGGATCATGATTTAAGGGCAGTTTGAGTTGTTCTACGCCTGAATATATAAATGGAGTTTCTTTGGTTATATAATCCCATTCATATTTTTCATTAGATACCATGCATGAATAGTTACCGCTAGTATTAGGCTGATAATAGGGCTCGTTAGTTATTGCTATACTGTCTCCTGAGAGAAGCCATGTATATGAATTATTTGCAGATGAATCAGGACATATAAGACTTCTGCTATTGGTTGTAAGCTCGATATCCGGAAACTGAGGTGAGATTTTCAGAATTATGTCATCCGGGCCGTTGAAGTTGTCTATTTGTATAAAGGGCAATTTGTTGTAAGACATGTCTAGAGTAAAAGCGTTTGACATACTAATATCTAATGTAGGGACTTCCTTCAGATTATTATCGGAAATATCTAGTTGTTGGATATTGGGCAAATAGATATGATCAATATAACTAATGTGATTATGCGAAAGATCGGCATTAATAAGATATGGTAGTGCTAATGTATCAGTGCCACTACTAAGCTGATTCCATGAGAGATCCATATTGCTGACATAGGATTTGAATTCTTGTCCATCATCTATGTTTGCACTTTGGAGTCCGAACAGACTATCGATTAGAACCTGCGGTTCATTTTCAGTTAGCTTACTCCATCCCGTATTATCCATCCATTTTTGGAAATGAAAATCAGTTGCAAATTTTTTGAGATTTTCAATTTCAAAACCAGAGATTATGGCTGGTATAAATATGCTGCCTTTGAGAATAAGTTCAGGGAATTTTGAATGAGAGATTTCAACCTTAATGAGTCCAACCTGTGAAAGATTAAGTGTGTCACCAATAGATTCTGTACCGTCTTCATAGCGCCATGTTACACTCTCAAATTCATTCGTTAAATATCCTATCGTTATTAGTCTTTTCTCAGGAATATAGATAAGAGGTACTTCATATTTCTGTTCATCATAGCTACCAAGAAAGCTTTCAAAATTTTCAGGTGGAAGCATTTCTAAGTCTCGGAATGTAAGGTAGTTCTTTCTGAGCTGGATAATCGGGAGCGGATTATCTTCCTCCGAAGAACCTAGAATTGTATCAATAAGATTGTCGGAAAGATAGACAGTCTTGGCGTTGATATCTATACTATCAAGATTGATTGAGGATAGTTTGTTGTTCCTCATAAATAGTCTTGCATTAGGCGCATGTATTTTTTCATTAAGAGCAGTAAGTTGATTGTTGCTTAGTTCGATATAATTTGGAAATTCAACATAAATATTGCCATATCCTTTTGTAAAAGCATTTCCAGAAAGATTTAGACTATATCCTTTAGGCCAATCATCACTATATGGTTTATCCATAATTATGGAGGGGATTGAGTCTGAAAAATTATTACTGCGTAGGTCTAGTGTCTCAAGCATTGGACCATGAATTGGTCTTAGATTAAAGAATCTATTCAGACTGATATCCAGATATCTAAGGCTATCGATATTAGTCATCTCAGGACAAGGGCTATATATTTCATTTCTAGAAAGGTCTACATACTGGTGATGTGGTAGAATTTTCTGGTGGTACCAACTGATTTTATTGATACGGATATTTATATGTTTTATAGAATCGAAATGACCGTTTGGAACACCACCTTCAATAGCATTTTTAGAAATATTCAGATGATCTAGCTTCTTGGGTGGGCTAAACTCCTCTATTAGTCCTGTGATGTTATTTTCTTCAAGGTTAAGATAAGTGAGATTATCGAAAGATAAATCTTGAATCTGAAATGAAAAATCATTCTTGTATACATTCAGTATCTCGAGATTAGGAGCTTTGATATTGGTAAGATTCCCTTGGAGATCATTATCGCTAAGATCAAGTTGTTTCAGATAAGGAAATTCAAGATTGGGTATGATTCCGGTTAGCTTCCTGTCAGGTACTATTATACCAGATACATAAACATATGTATCATTAATACTATCAATAGCTAAGGTAGTTATACCTTGCCAAGTTGAGAAATTTTCGGAAGATGTATTCCAATTCAGCAAAGATTTTCCTGTATTATCTTCAAGTGACTGGTAGAAAGTAATCAGGTTTTCTCTATCAGCAGGGTTGTATATGGTTTTCGCTTCCGCTGTTGTATAACCGAAGAAGACAAATAGTAAAAGGGTGTCAAGTAGTAGCCAGCGTTTTCTTACTAAGATTTCAGTATGTTCTGCCATATGTATAGTCAGTCTCGTCATCGATCTTTAGTTTTGTATATATTAACGTTTAAGTAATGAGAATAGTCACAGAATGAATACGAAAAATTATATTGAAGTTGAAGATCGGTTTGGGGCCCATAATTATAACCCTTTGGATGTGGTAATAGAAAAAGGGGAGGGCGTATGGGTAACCGATGTTGAGGGCAATAGATATCTTGATTGTCTGGCTGCTTATTCGGCTGTAAATCAAGGTCATTGTAATCCAATGATTATGGCTGCTTTTCTTGAGCAGGCAAAAAAGGTGACTTTGACTTCACGTGCCTTCCGAAATGATAAATTACCTGGTCTTTACAAACAGCTTAATGAAATGACTGGCTATGAGATGTCATTACCTATGAATTCGGGTGCTGAAGCTGTTGAGACTGCTATCAAGGCAGCTAGGAAATGGGGATATAAGTACAAAGGGATTCCGAAGGACAAAGCTGAGATAATTGTTGTCGAGGGAAATTTTCATGGTAGAACAATTACCGTTGTATCATTCTCGACTGAAGAGCAATATAAGGCTGGATTCGGTCCTATGACACCTGGTTTTAAGGTGATACCTTATAATGATCCTGAGGCATTAGCAAGAGCTATTACCCCGAATACGGTTGGTTTTCTTGTTGAGCCAATACAAGGTGAGGCTGGTATTGTGATACCTGAAGATGGTTACTTAAGAAAATGTGCCGAGCTATGTAAAGAGAATAATGTTCTTTTTATTTGCGATGAAATACAGTCTGGTCTTGGCAGGAGTGGTAAATTATTTGCTCACAATTATGAAGATGTAAGACCCGATATGGTTATTATCGGTAAAGCTCTTTCGGGGGGCTTTTATCCGGTTTCAGCAGTACTATCTGATAAAGAAATACTGGGTGTATTTGAGCCTGGAGATCATGGCTCTACATTTGGTGGAAATCCTTTAGGAGCAGCAGTAGCGACTACTGCTCTTCAGGTAATTGAAAATGAAGATCTTGTCAGGAAATCCTATGAACTGGGTGAGTATTTTATGGAAAAATTAAGGCAGATAAAAAATCCGATCGTGAAAGAAGTTAGGGGTAAAGGGCTTTGGATAGGAGTTGAACTTCATGAAAATGCTCGTCCATATTGTGAAAAGCTTATTGGGGAAGGAATTTTGTGTAAAGAGACCCATGATACTGTTATCAGAATTGCTCCACCACTTGTTATAACCAGAGATGAGATAGATTGGGCAATGGAAGGGTTTCGTAAAGTACTAGGTTAAAGAATTATAAACCATCTCGTCCTTGTAGATTAGCTATCATTAGGGTTAATTACATAATTTGTATTAATATTACTCATAACCAATATATAATCAACATATTTTCTTTAGGGGAAGAGTGAACATTGATAAGAAGCAAGAGAAGAACTAAGATATTGTGTACGATGGGGCCTTCCACGGCTGGGGTAGACAATTTACTGAAGTTAATTGATGCAGGAATGGATGCTGCTAGGGTTAATTTTTCGCATGGTACCCATGAGCAGCACGCACAGACTATTAAAGATATCAGAGAAGCAGCCCGCATATCTACGAAACCAATTCCCATTTTAATGGATTTACAAGGTCCGAAGATCAGGACTGGTAAGGTAAAAGATGGAGCTGTGAATCTTGAAGATGATTCTGATTTTATTATTACAATTGATGATATTGGAGAAGGTGATTCCAGAAAAGTTAGTACCAACTATCTCAACTTAGTAAAGGAAGTAAAAGCTAGTAATACAATTTTACTTGATGATGGTTATATAATATTGCACACAGAGATGGTCAGTGGCAATGATATTCATACCAAAGTGGTAAAAGGGGGGATGCTTAAGAATAATAAGGGTATTATAGTACCTGGTAGCTCTTCTCAGGCTCCTTCACTTAGTTCTAAGGATATAAATGACCTTAGATTTGGTCTGGACCATGGTGTCGATGCTGTTGCACTATCTTTTGTACGTTCTCGAAAAGATGTGTTAGAGCTTAAAGCAGCTATGAAGATCTTTGGCAAAGAAATACCGGTAGTATCTAAGATTGAACGTGAAGAAGCTGTTGATAATATTGAAGAAATAATTGATGAATCGACTGGTATAATGGTAGCGCGGGGAGATTTGGGACTTGAGATGCCTGCTGAACGCCTTCCAATTATTCAGAAGGATATCATTCATAAATGTAATCAATGGGGGCGGCCAGTTATAACAGCTACTCAGATGCTGGAAAGTATGATAAATAACCCTCGCCCAACACGAGCGGAAGCAACTGATGTAGCTAATGCTGTATTAGATGGTACTGATACTGTAATGCTTTCGGGTGAAACGAGTGTAGGTAAATACCCTTTTGATACAGTTGGATATATGAATAGGATTATTGCCAATACCGAGACACAGTATCCATATTTCAATCTTAAGTACAGATCTCTTGATAAAAATGAAAGTATAGCCGATGCTATAGGCCAGGCTTCATGTATTCTTGCTGATCAGATCAATGCCGGTGCGATTGTGACTTATACTACTTCTGCTTATACAGCAAAAAACATTGCTCATTATCGTCCACGGGTTCCAGTGATAGCTATAACAAATGATAATCATGTATTGAGGAGGCTTTCATTGGTATGGGGTGTTTTTCCACTGAGAATTCAGGGAAATAGTTCTGCTACAAATGTTTTTGAGCATCTAAGTGAGATACTTGTTGATGTTGATTTTCTGTCGAAAGGGGATAATATTGTTTTTGTTGCCGGGCTTTCAGCGGGTGAATTTATGTCGGATAATATGATCAAGGTTCATAAGATATAATTCAGGTAGTAATTTTATCGTCGTGCTTCATTCGGGCGATGATTTTGGGATCAATTGAATTCAAAACTTTATTCTGGAGTATTTCCATAGAAAATGGTTTTGTTATGAAACCTATAGCTCCATCTTGATATGTTTGTCTCAGTACATTTTTGTTTAAGCTGCCGGATATTATAATTACGGGTGATGTTTTGCTTTCTTCATAACCCTTAATGAATTTTAGAGTAATATCGCCATAGATATCAGGTAGAACAATATCAAGAAATATTAGAACAGGGTCCTTTTCCATAGCAAATCTAAGGCCGTCAATTGAATTCATTGCCCCAATATATTCAAACCCCCATGATTCCAGATATTGCTTGAAGATCTTTTGTATCCACTTATCGTCATCGATTACTAGTATAGGGTAGCTGTCTCTTGCTGGAGCCATTTCCGGATCTTCAGGAATAGCGCTTCCAGTCTCAGATTTATCTACTGATTTTGTTTGATCAGTTTTTTCTGTTTCTTGGGGCTTACTGGCTGTAGTTTGCTTTTTCGGCTGCGTTTTACCAGTAGATGCTACTTTATTTCTAGATTTCTTTGGTTCTTTTGTTTTCGTTTTTGGTTGAGAAACTTTAGTAGCCGGTTGTTCCGATTTTGTCTCTGAAGGGTTTGGTTTAGCAGGTTTATTCGATTCTTGGTCAGGAATTTCTATTTCTATATCTGTGATCTCATCATTTTTGATAGCATCATCCGGAATAGAAAATAAATCTTCATCCTCTAGCACAGTTTTCATGATATTGAGATCATCAGGATTCTGCAAAGAATCCTGTCCCTGAAAATCCCAGTTTTTTTTACTATCGGCCATGCTTCAAATAGCGTTTAAAAAGTTTATAAATTACTTGGATGTTAGATAAGTTGTTCATGATAATACTTAGTATCTAATTGATTGACAATACTCAGTATTTCTGCCTCAATACTATTAGCTATAGTAGGTTCTAATATAGTAATTTTTGTAGTAAGAGCAATATTAGTTCCTTTATCAGTGTTACCAATATCGGGTATTGACATATATACTAGCCTACCTTCATACCTATAGTCATTATTGTTATAGGTTTTGGGAAGATGATATAAGAGTAGTAAATAGCACTTTAGCTGAAACAAATGTTCTTGATTTGGTTCAGTTGGCGGTGCTGTTGAGATCGTTTTCCAGTCATATATAGTAACTATTCTTTGTTCCTCATCAATATGATATAGATCTATTCTGCCACCTAAGATATCATTATTATCTTCGGCATTTATACCGATTGCTTTATATAGGAATATTTCTCTTTGGCCTTTGAGTAAATGATTTGTATCAACATGACTTGACTGTAGTAGTTGCTGTAAAAGTTTAGTTATTATTGATACCACTAATTTTGTTTTTTCAGAAAGATTAATAAGATTATTGCCCGAATATTCTTCCAGGATTTTCAAGCCACTACTTTGCATCCATTTTTTAACTTTTACTGTACTAATAGAATAGATGTTCATGTTTCGTGTTTCAAGAAATTGTGCAATATTTTCAATTGCAGAATGAACTAGTTTACCTATAGCTACAGTTGGAAGACTGAGGTTGTTAAGAAGTAGTAGGGGTTTTTCATTATTAAGATCATAGATATCAGTGGTAGGTGTAATATTTTTATTTTTGGGTTTGATCCATTCAGTTCTGGAATTACTGATCTTATTTGTTAGAGTGAACTGATTTGAAATTTTTACTATTCCCTTACTTGATAGTTTTTCTAAAAAATAGTCCATCTCATGAAAACCGAGTATATATTTTACAGTATAATGAAAATCACTATGCTCAGCTAAAGTTAGATTTGTTGGGAAAAACATCCTACCCGAGATTGTCGACTTCAGTTTAGATCCTCTGAGTTTTATCGCCTTACTTTTTAATAATTCATATGTTTTGGTTTGATCATTAGCTTTAGAGGGTAACGATATGGCATCCGATAGTGCTTGGGTTACTTGGAATCTATTAGAAGTAAACAGTGAAATTCGTGTGTCGAAATCTTCCGAATATATAGCGCCATGATTATAAATATCTAATTTTGACTTGTACTGGATAGATTCTTGAGAGTGCTTTACTCCTACTGTATTTGCTTGTTGCTCAGTAGAAGAAAGGTTCTCAAATAATGTGTAAATATTGAATGCTGAGTCAACATAATCAGTAAATTTGCTGTCGTTTTTTCTGTTAATTGAATTCTGACATTTGGATAAATCAAAGTGAATTATCAAGTGGTCAATTGCCCTTGTACATGCTACATAGGCTATCCTTTTTTCTTCTTCTTTGATCCGCTCGAGTTCAAGATCTTTAAAATATGTATATAATGGACTCTCATAAGCTGTTGGGATTTCACCAATAAAGGCATTTTGTGTTTTAAGTGCTAAATAGCCGTTATGGATAGCGAAAGGGCTGTTTTTCTTAATTTCAGCACCACGGTCAAAGGAATTCTCATATAGCACTACTTTGAAATCCAGACCTTTCGATTGGTGTATTGACATTAAATGAACTGAATCCTCAGTAAGCACTTCGGATTCTTCTTCTTCTTCTCCCAGACTGACTTTCTGGAATAAAGCTTCAACATATCCTGATAGATCAAAGAAACTAGAAGTTTGTATTTGTCGAGCAGTGTCAATTATTTTATAAATATTTCTAATGATTTTTTGAGGATTGAAGCTTGAAGTAACATACTTATTGATGTCAGAGTTGCGAAGTATCATCGATATTAGTTCGGATGGTGCTACCCTCTGAGCAAGAGGTATGATTTTAGAAAGACAATTGTATGCCCGTAGAGACTTGATATAAGTAGTACTATTCTTTTCCGGAGAATACTTACAGTAGATCTCAAATCTGTCCCATAAAGTGTCATTAAGTAGGTTTAGTCCTTGGTGGTTAGCAGCGATTAAACTGCTTTCAGCATTTATGCTAAGTAAGTCAGTCTTATCCAGACCGTGATAATAAGATGTTAGTAGGGTAGCTAAATCAACATCACTTGAATTATCCAGTAAGAAGCGTAGATAGCTGATAGTTTCCTGCACTTCAATTTGTTGATAGTAAGTCTTATTGCCTACTATTTTGTTTGGGATATTTAGTTTAGTTAATTCCTTTGATATATCGGTAAGACGTGTTTTATTTCTTGCAAGGATAGCAATTTCAGAGGGGCGATACCGCGATGCTCTATCTGCAGGTAAGTAAGAATTTCCATCTAAAATTTCTTTGATTATGTTTGCTGCATCAGCACAAGCTTTATAGTTTATCTTTGTCTTGTTATCGCTATCATTTTCTGAGGCGACTATTGACACTGAACCGGTGAAATTATCAGGTTCATTATCTCCCTTCTTGCCCCAATACATAGATTGATAATCCACCCCACCGAATTTATTCTTATGCATTATTTCTGAAAAAACCTTGTTTACAAATGTAATGATTGATGGTGAGCAGCGGAATGATACTTTTAGTGGCATTTCGCCTAGATTACTATTGTTAATAGCAGCTAATTCTTTTCGAGTTGTCAAAATATTTTTATTATCAGCATGTTCTGATAAATTCTTTTCGCGTATTGTTTGTACAAAATCAAGAAATATATTGACATCAGCTCCTGTAAATAGGTAAATACTTTGTTTGGGATCTCCTACAATAAATAATTTGTTGCTATGTTGATCATTGTTAGTATTAAATAATGATAATATTGGTTTTAGAATTTTTACTTGAGCTGGTGATGTATCCTGGAATTCATCAATCATAACGTGGCTATACCTTTCCCTGACTATTTCTGCAACACTAGGGTTTTGAGCAAGAAGCTGATAAGCGAGAGTCATTGTATCGTCATGCGAAATTTTACCCAGTATTTTTTTTCTGTTAATAAAATCTTCTTTTGCACTTTCAAAAATTGAGAATAAGGGTGTGGTTTGATGATGTAATTCTTCAGTCAGATCAAGACTGAGAGATTCGATTTCATTTACAGATTTGATATCATAATGCGAATCCTGCAATTGGGCATTAATAGTCGAGGAGAAAGTAGAATTTCCAAAAATCTTGAAATCTTTAAGATTATGCAGAATGATAAAATCTCTATAAATATTGTCAAATTCATTATTAATACCAATCTGATTTAATGCTCCAGTTATTTCATTGACTTTATCGCTAGCCTTATTAATAAATTTATTTAATTTATCGCTGTCGGAGTTTATAAAGTCTTCCCATACGCATTTGATAATATCAATAATTTTTGATCGGGCTGAACTAAGAAATTGAGTGGCCGAGTTATGGTCCGGGAAGATACTACCAGAAGGTAGTTTATAGTAGTGCATGAATAATTCAGATATTCCTTTCGGACTATAAAGCATTATAACCTGCTTATATTGAATATCATTAAAAAATTCTGATATCTTCTTTTCAATGATATCCATCGCTAGTATTCTCTCATCAATTTCACTAATAATTGAGAAATTATAGGGTAAACCTACCAGATCGGCATGTTCTCTGAGAATATTATTATAGAATGTGTGAAAAGTGGATATTATGGCATTGCCCATATCATATCGAATCTCTTCTAATTGGAGTCGTCTTTCAGTATTACTTTCCTTGCTTATGAGTGTATTTAACCCATCTAATATCCTCTCTCTCATTTCTCCAGCTGCTTTGTTAGTAAATGTAATTGCAGCTATTTCAGATGGGGATAAGGGGGTGTTATTATCATGATTCTTAGTGATTAGGTCAAGGTATCGCTCTGTGAGTACTCTGGTTTTGCCAGAACCAGCATTTGCAATCATCATTGCATCACGGTCAATAACTAGTCCGTATTCTTGCTCAGATGTTAATTGGATAGGCATATGATGAATGATGGTATTTAAGTATAGTCATTTTCGCAAGTTAATAACTTGTTTGATAATGTGTCATATAGGGTTTAATCCTTCAGAACTTGGAAAAGTCAGGTGTGATACCTAAATTTGTAGTCTGATTCACCGCGGGGTGGAGCAATAGGTAGCTCGTCGGGCTCATAACCCGAAGGTTGCAGGTTCGAGTCCTGTCCCCGCTACTAATGAAGCCGTCAGATTAATCTGGCGGCTTTCTTTATTTGTAGGTTCCAATTCAGAAAAGTCAATTTATATGGATTGTGTATTTTTGTCCATATATACACCAAGAAAGCATAAAGAATGAATAAAAAAGACGCACTAGATTATCATAGCCAGCCTCAACCCGGTAAGCTTGAGGTTGTACCAACGAAACCCTTTGTTACCCAGAGAGATTTATCTCTGGCTTATAGTCCTGGGGTAGCAGAACCATGTAGGGAGATTGCTGAAGATCCTTCATTAGTATATGATTATACTGCTAAGGGTAATTTAGTCGCTGTAGTTTCTAATGGCACTGCAGTATTAGGCCTTGGTGATATAGGCCCATTGGCAAGTAAGCCGGTAATGGAAGGAAAGGGAGGTTTGTTTAAGGTTTTTGCTGATATTGATGTTTTTGACATTGAACTAGATGCATCTAATCCTGAAGATGTGATCCGTGCATGTGAGATGCTTGCTCCAACATTTGGTGGGATCAATCTCGAGGATATTAAGGCACCTGATAGTTTCATAATTGAGAACACGCTTAAAGAGCGATTAGGTATACCTGTCTTTCATGATGATCAACATGGTACGGCAATAATTTCTGGAGCGGCTCTAATCAATGCTCTGGAGCTTACTCATAGAGATATATCAAAAATTAGGGTTGTTTACAATGGTGCTGGAGCAGCATCTATTGCGTCAGCGAAATTTCATATTGCGCTGGGTGTCCAGCCCAGTAATATTATTATGTGCGACTCTAAGGGTGTTATCTACAAGGGCCGTGAAGCCGGTATGAATGAGTGGAAAGAAGAGTTTGCTGTTGAGACGAGTCGTCGAAGCTTAGCCGATGCTCTTGAAGGCGCTGATGTTTTCTGTGGTTTATCTTTGGGTAATGTGGTTAGTAAGGAAATGGTAAAGTCAATGGCTCCGGATCCTATAGTTATGGCTATGGCAAACCCTGATCCTGAGATAACCTACGAGGATGCGGTGGCAGCAAGAGAAGATGTGATAATGGCTACAGGAAGGAGTGATTATCCTAATCAAGTAAATAATGTACTAGGTTTCCCTTTTATTTTTAGAGGCGCATTAGATGTGCATGCCAGGCAGATTAATTTAGAGATGAAAGTTGCGGCTGCAAGAGCACTGGCAAATCTAGCTAAAGAAGAAGTACCAGATTCAGTTAAAAGAGCATATGGCGACGAAGAGATTGAGTTTGGCAGGGAATATATAATACCAAAGCCTTTTGACCCTAGGGTACTGACTCGTGTTGCACCTGCTGTTGCTAAGGCTGCAATCGATACCGGTGTAGCCAGGAAAACGATTGATGATTTTGATGAGTATAGGAGGCAGTTAGATGTTAGAATGGGACGGGCTCATAATTTTATGTCCCTGATCTCTAAGAAAGCAAAAACTAATCCAAAGAGAATAGTTTTTCCGGAAGGACATAATGCCAAAATTATTCGTGCTGCTCAGATAATTAGGGAAGAAGGGATTGCCAAACCAATACTTTTAGGTAAACCAGAGAAAATAGCTGCAATAGCTGAAGAGTATGGATATAGCTTGGAGGGTATTGAGACTATTTTTGCTGAAGATTCGGTAATGATACAGGACTATATAAAACAGTATCATCATCTAAGGCAAAGGAAGGGTGCTACATTATATGATGCCAGAAAGCAAATGCTTACTCAAAAGAATGCTTTTGGTGCAATGATGGTACAGCAGAATGATGCTGATATATATATATCTGGTCTTACTTCTAACTATTCCGATGCAATCAAACCCGCATTGCAAGTAATTGGTAGTGATGAAAGATTTAGTACTGTGGCTGGTCTATACATAGTTTCTAATAAACATGAGACATACTTTTTCGCTGATACTACAGTAAATATTGACCCGACAGCAGAACAAATATCTGATATCGCAATTCAAGCAGCTATTTTTGCAAAGTTTTTTGATATTGAGCCAAAAGTTGCTCTACTTTCATATTCAAACTTTGGTTCTGCTGGTGGAGCCAGTCCGGAGAAGATGCGCAGAGCGCTTGATATAATAAAGAAAAAACAGCCATTGCTTAAGGTAGATGGTGAAATGCAGGCAGACACAGCAGTCGTACCTAGTATTATCGAGAAGTCATTTCCTTTTAGCGAGATAAAAGGTGGTGCGAATGTACTAATATTTCCTAATCTGGATGCTTCTAATATAGCATATAAGTTATTAGCAAAGCTAGGCAGTACTTCTGTTATCGGTCCAGTCTTACTAGGTGCTGCTAAACCTGTCCATATACTTCAGTTCGGTGCTGAGGTAAACGAGATAGTAGATATTGCTGCTTTAGCAGTAGTGGATGCTCAGGAACGTGAAAGAAGAGCTTAGTTTGACAAAGCAGTGGAGCTAAGTTTTGAATACAACATTCCAACATACAAAATCTATATTTGGTATAGCAGTTGGTGTGGTTTTGGCAGCTATCGGATTAAAAGCTTTGCTTTTGCCCAATGGTTTTCTTGATGGAGGCGTTACTGGTGTATCTTTGCTGATATCTTTGATAAGTAGTATTGATATATCTCTACTAATACTACTTATAAATGCGCCTTTTCTGGTTATGGCCTATATGTCATTATCGAAATCAGTGTTTTGGAAATCTCTGATCGCTATCATACTTCTATCAGTATTAGTACATATCGATTATAATTTGGTGCTTACCAGTGATAAGCTATTGATTGCAGTGTTCGGAGGGTTATTTCTGGGGCTTGGAATTGGACTTACAATAAGGGCCGGAGCTGTGTTAGATGGTACTGAAGTAATGGGTATTCTGTTAGCCAGGAGATTTGGATTTACTATAGGGTCAGTAATACTTACCTTTAATATTGTACTTTTTTCGATTGCTGCACTAATTATAAATATTGATACAGCGATGTATTCGATTATCACTTATATCGTTACTTCAAAAGTAACGGATTTTGTAATTGAAGGCTTTGATGATTACATAGGTATAAATATTATATCAAAGTCTAATCAAGAGATAAAAACAGTACTGACTAACCAACTTGGATTGGGGGTAACTGTTTATAAAGGATACGGAGGATATAATTCTGAAAGTGAATATATGGTTCTTTCAACAGTTATAAATAGGATAGATATCAGTAAAGTTTATGATATTATTGATAACTATGATAATACTGCTTTCTGCTATGAGTTCGATGTAAATAAGATAAGGGGTGGGGTTTTAAAGAAATATATCTCAAGTGTGCACTAACTAAAATTTATCCTAGAGTGGGAGATAAAGGATAAAGGATAAAGGAGCCCCTCCCCCGAAGACATTAGCTAAAAAACTATTTCAGAGTAAGGTCCTGTATAAGTTTACTCAATAATTTTATTTGGGTTCAAATTTGATAATATTGTTTTCTACCGGTTTAACCGTCCTAAGGTAAGCATATATAGCTTCAAGATCTTTTTCTTTCATACCAGCAAACATAGTCCAAGGCATAGTAGTCTGCATTTCTCCTGATCTTATTGGTTCGGATTTATAAGTATCATTCGAGAATGACTTGAATTTAGCAATGAATTGGGCTAATGTCCAATTTTTAATACCTGACTCGGATGGGGTAATATTCGGTGATCTGGTAAGATCACCATTGGGAAACTTGAATTCAAATCCTCCTGCAAAAGGTTTGCCTATATATTCTCCTTTATCCATTTCTGTATGACAGTCAAAACAACCTGCAGCATTTGTCATGTACTGACCATATTCTATTAGATTATCAACAGGTGGTATTTCCTGATGGTCTGGTTCCTTAGGAATTGTATTGATAATAAAATTCATAGGAAAATCTGATATTGACTCCTCCGGGTTACTTTCAAGAGGTGGAAGTGACTTCAAATAGGCAACTATTGAGAAAATATCTTCTTTGCTCATCTTACCAAAATTGTGGTAAGGCATAATTGAAAACAGTGCGCGGCCGTCTTTTGATACACCACTTGTTATTGCTCTATAAACTTCCCCATCAGACCAGTCCCCTAATGCATAAGGAGTTATATTTGGGGCTATATAGCGGCCGGGAAAACCAAGTTCCTGATCAAAAACTTCCCCTCCTATTCCTTTGGTATTTTCTATCGGAGGAGCTGCAAAAACACCCCAATCTCGTGAAGCATGGCAGTCCATACATACTGTAACATGATTGGCAAGATACTCACCTCTGGCTATTCTATCAGGTGTTTGTTCGATAATAATTGCATTATCTACTACAATATCGGGTAGGGCTATTTTGACATAAGATAGTAAAATAGCTAAGCCGATACCAACCAGAACTAAGATAATGCCTATTATTTTTAAGAATCGTTTCATTAAGTCTGAATCAACCTAAATAAGTTAATAGTTAAATGTAACTTAGTGAATTATCATCGAAAATAATTCTCTAGAGCTCACAAAGTATATTATATTACATTCAACTAAACTTACAAGCACATCAATAATATGAAGATTTATACTAAAACTGGTGATAAAGGGGAAACAGGTCTTTTTAATGGACGAAGGGTAAGAAAAGATTCGTTACGAGTAGAGACTTATGGTACTGTAGATGAATTAAACTCGGTTGTGGGATTGGCTTTGGTTGGATGTGAGAGTACTATCCTAAAGGTCGATTTACTAAAGATAAGTAATTGGCTTTTCAACCTTGGCTCGGATTTGGCCACTCCTCATGATCCTCCACCAAAATGGGACGTTAATAGGATTCATTCTGACAATATTAAGTGGCTTGAAGAGCGCATGGATTTCTATGAGAAAGATTTGCCACGTCTCAAGAGCTTTATTCTACCAGGAGGCCACAGATTATCTGCTTATCTACATAATGCCCGAACAGTTTGTAGGAGAGCTGAAAGATTAGCAGTTAGTCTTGCGTCATTGGAGAAACTCAATGAGCATTCACTCATATTCTTGAATAGACTGTCTGATTATTTCTTTATGGCAGCGCGCTATGCTAACCATACCTTGGGTCTTGAAGATATAATCTGGGATAAAGAAGCGTGAGTTATTTCAAAGCACTTCTAATTGCTATTGCAACACTTCTTTTTAGTGTAACAGTAATGATATCTATGCTAGTTTTTGGCAAATCAGTGTTCCATATTTTTGCAAGGCTTTGGAGCAAAGTCTTACTTTTTTTTGCCGGAATCAAGGTTGATGCTACTTATTCAGGAATGTATGAGTCAAGCTTGCAAGTTGAAGAAAGCAAATTTGTTTTTGTTGCTAATCATTCTAGTTTTTTTGACATTCCGGTTATATTAGCTACCTGTGGTAAAAAAGCTAATATCGTTTATAAAAAAAGCCTGGAAGAAGTACCTGTATGGGGTTGGGGATTAAAGATGTCTCCATTCGTGGGTGTAGATCGTTCAAATAGTAGAGACTCAATGGATGCTATTGGTAAAGCTATTGATCTTATTAGGAAAGGTGATTCTGTTATAATTTTTCCTGAGGGAACGAGAACTGAATCGGGTGAATTGGGCCCTTTTAAAAGAGGAGCATTTATGATGGCTGCTCGTTCTGATTTGCCTATAGTACCTGTAGCTATCAAAGGAACATATGGTAAGTTATCTTTTAAACCTTTTCAAATTAAGGGTGGTAGGGTTAATATAAACTATGGTGTACCTTATGATATTAGTGGGCAGGGTGCTATGGTAGAAAAAGCTGCAATGACTCATGTCAGAGAATTGATAGCTCAATTACTAGAAAATATGTAGTAGGTTCAATCTAGAGATGTTTGGATATTCCATCTGTTGGGTTTATTTTTGTTTTCTGTTTCGGCAGCGGTGCTGAAATGAAATTGGTCAAGTAGCTCAGTTGGTAGAGCAAAGGACTGAAAATCCTTGTGTCGGGGGTTCAATTCCCTCCTTGACCACAGAGAAATCTCGTAAGTCTATATATTGCAGTGACTTGCGAGATTTTTGTATTCGCGTGTGGACGAAATGTGGACGTTGCTTCTGTAGAACTTTTTAGTTCAACTATCGTATTCTTTGAATTGATGAAACTAACTTAGCTATGAAGAGTTCACACTTTTTTAGCTGTTTGGTTGAGTTGAATTATGACTATAATATGACTGAGTATGACTTTATGTGATTATTTGTCATTATCTAATTCTTGCAATGTTCCCGTTTATTCATCGACCCTTCAATTTGTGTTTTTGCAGATCAGATTACCATCCTTCCTATGAATATAAAGGGTTATTTGGTTTTTTAGAGATGATAGCAATTTTAAAGAAACAGTACTTGATCTATGCTAAGACTAGTTATATCAAGTGTAACTATATAATGCTTTAAATTAAATATAGTAAGGCAGGTAAAGGTTCTCTAAGTACTAATAAGATCATCCGACAGATTCCTAAAATATAATTGGATTACATTGTCTGTTTTAAATTTTCCACGAATGATTTATTTACTCTAATTGGCATATCACATAAATGTAATACTTTCAAAAGATCATGAACACAATCACTCAGTTTTTACCTTGCCAATCGTCAGCGATTTTTTGCCAGTCAACTTCTCTTTCTAGTTGGCCTGTCCAAACTTTCCAAAAATCTGGGTCGTTTGAACGAGGTTGATGCTTTTTCTCAAGAAATCTCATTTCTACCAGGACAGGAATTGGAAACGCCCAACCCACTAAAATCGCCTTTCGAGAAGGTAAAATAGGAAGTTCTTTTAAGAGTCCGCTTAAACTGTCTGGAACTAATCTTTTAACTAAATCTTGGTCTTTATCATTCACTATTCTGTGCAATAGAAACGTGTTACATTGAGAGAGAACAGTTTGAGAAAGTTCCGAAGGCCTTTGAGAAGAAAGAACCATACTCAATCCAAATTTCCTACCTTCTCGAGCAATACGTTCAAAGGTTTCTAAACAAATGTTTGAATTATTGAAGCTAAACTCACGAAGAAAAGTATGAGCTTCTTCCAAAACAATTGTTGTTGGCAGTTCTTTCTTATATACTTTTCTAAATCTTTGAATTGCTTCAAACGTTAAACGTGAAAGAACTGCGACTACAATGTGAATTATATCTGATGGGATAAGAGATAAATCAATTAAAGTAATCTGACCATTCTCAGCATTATTAGAACCGATATATAAATTTAGCCAATCTACCAATGAAATATCCTCTTTAGGTTGAACCACACCATTAAGTCTTTCATCTGCAAAAAGGAATCGCATTCTTAGTGACAACATTTGAACAAACTGAAGAATATTTCCTCCTTGATTTTTTGCTAGTTGTTCCAAATACGGAATCAAGTCATTGAGTTCAAAATGTAATGGTGTATCTGGGTTGATTTCGCTAACCTCTCCTTCAAAATTGTCTATGTGATTTAGCACTCCCTCTAAAAGGGTAATCATATTGTTGATATCTGAATGAGAAAAAGAATTGAATCTACCTGTTCGCCACTCTCTAGAACTTAAGATTTGATTGAAGTTAGTATTTAAGTTTTCATAAGCATCAGTTAATTCTGCGGGTTCATTGGGAAGTAAATCTGTGTAAAAGTTAATGTCAGTTGAGATATTTCGCAAAATCTCTACCATTTTCATAAATGGACCAATGGTTTCAGCTATAGGTAAGTCAGCTAAATAAGCATTTAATGAATTTTTTGAGCTTATCAAAAAACTTCTGATTCTCACCAAATTAGAGACAGAAAGTTGATGCCCCTTCTTTAAATCCAATAAAGATTGTAGAAGTAATGGTCTTTGAGCACCTGGAGCTGCTTGAGAGAAGTCAATCCATTCTTGAGAATTCCACATCCACGCTGGAATTTTTAGCTGCTTAAAATCTGAATCTCTTTCATCAAGTTTAACAGTTAACTTCCTAACTTTTTTGTCACCCAAATCATTAAAAGCATCGAAATACTCACCATTTGGGTCAAGTATTATAAAACGAGCGTTAAGTTGTTCTTTCGTTTTGTTTTTTTCAGCTTCTTGTAAAGACCACCTAATCATTCCTGCAACCGAACAAGATTTTCCGCTTCCAGTATTGCCTAAAACTGCCAAATGCCTTCCAAATAATTTATCAGGATTTACCTTTATTGGAGAATTACTCGCTATTGGAGCTTTACCAATTTCGAATTTACCATCTGGATTTTCAACGATTGCAGTTAATTGCTTATCAGTTGGAAGTATTACATTATCTCCAACAGAAGGAAAACTGTATACTCCTCTCTCAATTTCAAAATTGTTGTCTTTCTTCTTTCGTAAAACTCCAAGAGGTGTAAGGGACATTTTGCGTAATGGAAATGGTAAATCTATTAAGTCAAAGTCCTTAAACCCTTTTCGTTTTGGATAATTTGAATGTTGAATACCAATCCAATGTACTACTGCAACCAAAGCTCCCTGTTCATTTGGAATCAGGACGTAGCCATTGATTTTGGGGAAATGAGTCGGAACTCCAGTGTTAATAGCAACGTTTTGTGGAGCATTCGTTTCCAACATTACTTTTATTTCAGTCGGAGAAACAGACTCAACTGTTCCAATTGTCAGATTCCTTATTTCATCAAAATCATATAGATTATTCATTAGCCTCAGAATTTGTTTGGTTAGGAATATTTCGTTTTTCTAAGGTTCTTACTAATCTTTCTTGAATTCTATCTATTGCTGCTTTTGGTAAATAATTTTCTACCAATGTTTGTAAACTGCCCAAATGATTACCAACGATTAGAGTTATTTGGGCAGGATTCAGTTTTTCATAAAAATTTTGAATACGACCAGAGGCGTTATCAAAAGAAATAATTACCAAATGGGTTGATGGCAGCGTCAACATATCTTCAATTACTCTGTTAATATGGGTATCACCAAAACCGTATCCATAGGTTACTACAACTGAATTAGGTCTGCATATTGCAGATGAGAAATCTCTGAATAGTTCTGAATATGGGAAATACGCAGTATCTATTCCTTTTGACGAATTTGGATATATTACTGAAAATTCTTTAGGCTTATTAGGAATCAATGGCGTTTTTTCATCTATGCCAAACTGTAATGGTAATTTGACAATTGCGTTTTCTTCAAATTTCCAATCCACAGAACCGTGTAGTTTAGAATATCTCACAACTCCCTCTACATACCTAGGTTCTCCTCTAATTCCGGGAGGATTATAGTGGTAATCAAGTTCAAGTTTGGTGGTTCTGAATACAGGTTTAATTTTACCTTCGAATCTATCAATGCTCAAAATACCTGCACTATCTAATCCTAACTCTATAAATCTGTCGTAATTGGTTGTGAATATGTTTGTTCTTTCTCTAGTTGCTGTTCGGCTGGAGAAGCTTATTAGAAATGATTTTAAGATTCTCAATGCTGTATTGAACTTAGTACTTTGGAAAAAGTCTTTTTCAGTCTTAATAATATTCCTAATGAATTCTTGCAGTTTTCTATTGATATCTTTTTCAAGTGCAATGCTAGAAGCATTACCTTGTATTTTTAAACCTTGGAGTAGTTCTATTGCACTTCTAAAATCATCTTCAATATTTGCAGCTCCTCTGCCCATAGCAACTGCACTCTCATTAGACCACTTTTTTATTTCATCTTTAAATTCACTAAACTCTATCCTGCCCATATCTTGAGCAGTTACATCAGCCAAAAATGTTAGACCTATCGATAGTCCTGCTCCTGTCAATAGAGAAAAGTGTTCACTTTGGAATATTGCTGTAAGCCAAGGTTCTATTTGCTTGCGTAAGCTGTCTATTTTAGATTCATCTACAATATCGGTTTCAAAGCAATCAATCTCATTGTTGATTTTAAGAATATTTTGACTAGTCCAGTTTATCATTCATACTCCTTCCATAATCTTTAATAGATGTTTAACAGATAAATAGATTGTGTTATTATTAGTACTTATTTCAGCAGTAATTATAGTATTTATAGAGTAGTTGATTTTGATTAATATTTTTTATCTGTTTTGATTCTGGAGTTAGATGATACTAATATCTTAATATTTACCTTCATCCCTGGACAGATCTAAGGGGCAATTTATTCAATGAATCCGATTTTGCTTAGGAGCTTCATTGACATAAAATTCTTCATATAGAAAATTATAATTTTGATCAAATGCAAAGAGTAAATATGAATTTAGTTTTGAGTCAAGCTTAACTACTTCCGCGATATCATATAAATGACTCAAAGAATATAGGCGTTGAATCTTGAGATTAAAATTCAAGGCAACAAGATGATGATTCCAGACTATAGTTGTGTCCAAATTATTATCATCTATTGCAGTAGGATGTAGTTCATTGTTATTCATACCTATTGCTGATAAGAATAATGTATTATCAAATAATTTAAAATAGGTTGGAACTGAACCATTTTGAACTCCAGGTGCTGGAATATTATATGTGGTATCTATTGGTAATGGGAAGATGTTTGTTACAATAGAATCTGAGTTAAAAAGGGTTAATATGGGTAAACCAAATACCGAGTCATTTTCATGCCAGTATTGAAACTTATTCTTCAAAGTTGTAGGTAGATACTGATAAGCTAAAGCTAACGTATCTTCCTCAAATGAATCAGATATAATTGCATCAAACTTTAAGTATCTATCATTAGCTTTAAACAAATTAGTACGTCCATAACTTTCGTTATCAGCTATCGAATCCTTTATGGTAAATATATTACTAACCTTCCCATTAGTAGGATTAAATTGTAAATGTATCCACATATGAGACATGTTATTAAGAAAACTAGAACCAAAAATGGTTGAAGGATTTTCAGGGGCAAAGTGGCGGAGATAAGTAGAAAACGATAGACGGTTGTCTATAAAATCTAAATCATCTTCTACCTGATACAAACCAACTCTATTTGAAGTCGGCTGCAAATCCATTTGCATAGTGGATAATGGACTCCAATTATGCGTTACTAATGACATTGATCCTATGAAATACTTTAAGCCAAGATATTCCTTACCAAATTTCAAAGGCTTGAAATCAGAATAACTCGACCCTATAAAATAAAGGCTATCTTTTTGGTAAATAATTTCGTGTATAGTTATGAATCTTTGATTATCAGGTAATGTATCAATGATGGAATCAAGCTGTATTGTTGTACCAGGAAAAAGAATAGCCCCAAAATCATCAGTCAACGAAAGATCAGAGATATTCATTTCAATAATGAAAGCTGAAATATTTATGTTATGTTTTGTGATAGTATCATACCTCTCATGTAACGGGAAAGAATTATAATAATATTCACTATTATTTTGAAACGTATAGATACTATCGGGATATGCTGAACCGCATATAAAGAAACTATTACGGGATTGTACATAGTCAATATCAAGGATGTTAATATCTCTTGGAGCTATTGTATAGTTAATAATACTGTCAAGATTATACTTTATTAGAAGTTCAGAGGAGCCATGATAGAGAACAGTATCATAATATAATTCTTGAGTTATACCACTTGTAAAGGATAATGTATCGAGTTCTGTTCTATAAGCCATTAAAAATGTGTCATCTAACACTTTTTCAATCAGAATGTTTTCCCAAAATATACTGTTTGGATTGAAATCTGGAGAATTATTATAAAAAATCACCGGATCAATAATAACGGTATCATTACTTGAGTACCCATTTGCTTCGAACTTTATCTTATTTTTATTTTTCTTGAACTTTGAACTGATCTTGTTCTTCTTTTCCTTTTTGTTCCTATATGTCTTAAGTCCTTCCATCCTGATATCGAGGCCATCAAAAAGAAGTGCTACAGCTGAATCTGATACTTCTGTACCATTTGGCCCCTCGAATCCAATTTCAATGTCATTTATCGTTGCTCCAGGGTATGCTACCAAGTCGAACCGAAATCGTCCGTTTTCTGTGTATAAGTCAAGGTCTATATCGTCATATACTCCTTCTACTCTAAGCTTTTTCTCCATCTCCTTTTTCGCGAACTTGGGGTTATTCTGATACTTCTTGTGCATCCGTCTTGATTTCTTCTGCCTCAGCCTACTTTTTAACTTCTTGCCTTTACCATCAAAGGTCATCTTGAATCTTGCACCTTCCTTAATCCTTACACCCGAAGAATCTCTGAAATGGAAAAGGTGGAAATGTAGTCCATTATCAGTTACATACACAAAACCATCTTTCAGCCTGCCTCTCCATAGAACATCATCATTCCAATCACCAAAATTCGGCTCAAACTCATAGATTGCATCCATGTTGATTGGCTGAGGTTCGGCACTGGAAATAGATGGATATATCAAGAGAATTGAAAGCAGTAGAATAATCAAAGGGAGATGTTTCATAGTCGAAGTTTAAATCAAATACTTAAAATATCAGTTACATTTCACCAATAAAGCTAACAAACAGTTTCGATTTAAAAAAGTTAGAAAAAAGTTTTTTATTTAAACTTTTGTTTATAGATTGATGTAAGCGTGATTGTTTGATAGTGCTTTATTTAAAAATTCGGATTGTAGAAATGGCTTTATCTATTTCATTTGTCATCTCTTTATTTTTAACCTTATTTGTTTGTCAGGCCGATGACATTGAATACATTGACAGCCGAGAACGATTAGTATACTACCAGAATTCTGAGTCAGTTGCGCAAAAGTTAATAGTGCCTCCACTATCAAATCTTGATAGTCTTCAGCTAGAAATCATCGGTCCAAAAGATGCTTCTTATTCTGTTGATGTTTACCAAATGTATTATGATACTGGAATTCCAGTACTAGAGAACCCAATACTTACTGTTGATTTAGAGAAAAAGAATGATGGTAAAGAAAGGCGTATAATTAACCTTAAGAGCCATCTTATAAGTGCTCGTTTTGTTTATGTAAAGGTTAGTTCCGAGGAAGAAGTATGGCTTGCCTCTGATACAGGTAATAAAGAACCCTATTGTAAAGGAAAACGAGGAGAAGAATTTCGAACGCAGTTTGTGAAGCGTTCTGATCAATGGACCTCGGCAGAGCACGATTTTGCCGTTAAATTGTGGTACACTCCTTCGAATAGTCCACCCGAAGAGGCACCCCTGAAGCCAGTTGCTTTGAGTGATGAAGCCTCAAATGGTGTAAATCTGATAGCAGATGATTTTGATATGGATGGAGATATTGATTTGTTTTATGGTGGTCAACTCTTTATAGCAGATGGAGCAGATGGAGCAGATGGTTTTAAGAGACAAGTACTTTCAAGCGATACACTTGGTACAATGAGCTTCCATCATGACTATGAGCATAGAACAGATTTACTTAGTATAAGGAAGGATACAACTGGCAATCAGTATCTTATCCGGTCAGATGTACAAGAAATTGATAGACCTCAAGATACTATTCCATTACCAAGTGAAATGGGAGAGCCTATATCATTATCGATTAATAAATATAGTACAGGAGAATCCAGGCTTAATATTCTACATCTGGTTGAAGGCGTGCCGGAGATATTGGAAGTTAATCTAAATAATGCCGTGGTTCATCAACTGAATCAGAAAAAATCAAAATGGGTTTTCAGTTACGATTACAACCAAAATGAGTATCAAATAAATGCTCCTCAGATTTTTCACAGACCCGAGGAACAAGTATTTGAGACCACACATACTGATCCTCCGGTAACGACAGGTATTTATGAACCTGGAGTACAATCTTATTTCTTGAAGCCTGAGTCCCTCGGGCACAGTATAGGTGATTTGGACGGGGATGGTTTGGAAGATCTTGTTTTATATAGTGACTGTCCTTGTAAATCAATTTCGATTTATCGCGGTATTGAAGATGGATTTGAGAATGTGACCCATGAATGGGGTGTACCATATATGAATATTGGTCCTGATGGTCTTCTTGTAGATTATGATAAGGATGGAGATCTCGACATTTTTAGTGGTTCAGAAGGTGTACCAGTTCTAATAAAGAATGATTTCCAAGACAAAACTAATTCTCCTGAAGTAGCTGATCTATTGCTACAGCAAGATAGCTATTCTATGGTACAGTTTAGACATAGGATGGGAGGTATACTTAAACAAGGACCGACAGAAATAATCATTGGGAGTGATGAGGTAAAAGTAGAAGAAGCGAACAAAGAAGAAGTTACTGCGACCATATACCCCAATCCTAATGCTGGTACTTTTGCCATTGATGTGAATTCAAGTAGTATCCTTGAAAATTTTACTGTCGATTTATATACGCAAGATATGAGAAAGTTAGCTAGGATAGCTGAGGGTACACTGACAACTGGTCAAAGGGAATTTACAGTAGATATGGATGATTATGGGCAGCCTGGTCAGGGTACTTATTTCATCATCTTACGAGCAGGGAAGACGAATCTGATTTTAACAACAGTCATAAGCAAATGAAAAGATTTATTAGTTTTTTGCTAATCGGGATTATGGCCGGTTTATCAAATTCATATTCCCAGATTAAAGGTCCAGTGCAACCAGATTATATTGGATTTACACCTATAGCTGGCAGCAATTTGGTTGATCCTTATACTGGCCAATTCAAATATAGTATACCAGTGATAACTATACCTGGTCCAGATGGCAGTGGTTATACACTAACTTTAGGCTATAATAGCAATACTAAGCCAGACGATGAAGCAAGTTGGGTGGGATATGGTTGGACGCTTAGTCCAGGCTCGATAAATAGAAATAAAAGAGGTTTCCCAGATGAATTTAATGATGTAGAGGTTCTATATTATAGAAAAAGACTACCTAATAACACAGTTACCCATATACCGAAGGCTGGACTTGAATATCTGAGTGATGATACTAAAGAAGAAGGTGAAGAAGGTAAGCCAGATGACTTAAGAGTCAATGCATCTGCTTCGATGATTCTGAGTTATAACAATCTGACGGGATATCGTCAGACTTATTCATTGGGTCTTGGAGCTGTTGATATTGCTAATTTGAATATGTCGAAATCAAGTGATGGTAGCTATGCAATTAATGTTGAACCTACAGTTTTGTATTCATTACTCAATGATGCCATTTACGATGAAGAAAGTTTAAAAGATCAGGGTGAGTTTTTTCTTGAGAACTCATGGAATAGAACTTTAGTTAATAATACTACAGCCGTATCAGGTCAGGTTACAAGTTCTCTCGCTTTTTTGATGTCTTATAGAGGTAGTGCTCCAACTACAACAGAAGAATATTCTGGTTCTAACGATCAGTTTATTCCAGCACTTAGGGCTGATATTGCTCCTTTAGTAGGTGGACAGTCAAGCTATAGCTATATAACTTCAAGTATAAAGTATCCTAGCAATCCGCTCTCAAAAAGAAGTTTTGGATATTTACATGCGGGATCAGATAAACTTGATGCAGCTTCAATAATGGATTACTTCGTTGTAAACGATAGAGGTATCAAAGAAGATGATAAATATTTGTATTTACCATTTCCTAATGTAGATGACTTTTCTGTTAGTGGCAATGGTATAAATGGAGTTTTTAGAGCATGGAGTTCTGTTCCACAATCCTATCGCCCTAATAAGGTTACTTCAGTTGTAGATAATAATATTTATGGTCTTTCAGCTTCATTTGGAGCCGGTTTTGGAGCCGGAGCCAATTATGGCTATGGCGATAATACAAGTGTTACTTATGAGTGGGATGGAACTACGAATCCTGAACTTGATTATGTTTTTCGCTTCAGAAATGATAAAGGTGGAAGTGTTGATATTGATCATTCATCAAATGCAAGTCAGCGCTTTGATCCTATCGCTACTAGCCTAGGTGCTTTTAGTATTAAGGATAGGGCTGATCTTGAGACTGAAAAAGATCAAATGACAATGATGTCTAAGAAGATTGATCCGCTTTATTTTGGGAATATCGATGCAGGACAAGCCCTTAATATTCCTGAAAATGTTCCTGAGATTACCGGACTTAGATCAGAAATGATTGTAGGTTATCGTATAACAGATGAAAATGGTACTGTTTACGAATACCATCAGCCAGTATTTAATAGAGAAGAAGTTGATCTCAGCTATGGGATAAATGACCTTGGTACTTCAGGTGAGAATTATACTTTTGACCATTATCATGCTTATGTGACTGGAATTGATGATGAAAATCCAATGAATTCTAGTGGCGTAGTTATGGGTCAAAAAATAAGCGAGCCATATGCTTCTACCTATCTATTAACAGCGATTTATTCAGTAGACTATGTTGATTTAGGTGAGAAGGGACCATCAAATGATGATCTGGGAAACTGGACTAGATTTACATATGAAAGATCAGCTGGTTCAACAGACAAACATGATGATTTATCTGATTGGTTTAAATGGAGGTCTCCATATAACGGATTATATTATGCAAGAGGAGAGCTATCCAATCGATATGATGACCGTGGTAATTCATCTTATGGTTATAAAGAGTTGTATTATCTGGCTACAGTTGAGACAAAATCACATATAGCATATTTTGTTAATAATAAAAGTACTTATGAGGTCAAGATTGTCAAGCCTAGTGGAATAGAAGACCATACAATAGAAGCCAGAAAAGCTGTTGTGGATTCATCCTCAGGGTCTGTATTTATTGAGAGACTTGATTCATATCCGGCAGTTCAATCAGAAGCCCTTGCATCAGCAAGTCATACAGCTGTTACTTGGTCAGAAGACCCTTCTGGTAGTGGGGAATTACCTTTAAGTAATCCAAGTAGATTCTTGGAGAGAATTGAACTTTATGCAAAAAAAACTGGTACTAAAGACACACTCTCGGACTTAGTTTCAACTACCAATTTTGTTTATGATAAGGAATATCCCATCTGGATAGGGCAGCCTAATACCTATGATTACATGGGTAAACTAACTCTTGAAAAAATATGGACTGATTATTCTAATATTAAGAAGCCAAGGGTCTCTGCTTATGAGTTTGCTTATACTTATCCTCAAACAGGATATGGATATCCTTCAAAGTATTCCTCATTCTTGACAGAGAATCAGGGCTTAGCTGAAACACCTATTTATAATCCGTTAAACAAAGATGAATGGGGTTATTACTATCCGGATGGTATTTCAATTACTTCAGGAAGTACACCCCTTGCTTCCGTGGGTAGTAGTTCATCTATTAATCTATCTAATTCTAGGAACTATAATTATCAGAATTGGATTAATCAGAAAACTCAATACCTTGACTATGATCCTGCTGCTTATAATTTGAAACGCATTGTACTTCCATCCGATGGTGAGATTCATGTTTATTATGAACAGAATGAATATACCTCTGTTCAGGATAGAACACCAATGATAATGGTTCCTGTTGATTCAGAAGTCAATGGGGATTATACACTTGCACTTTCAGATGTATTTGATACTGCAGGTCTTGATATGGCATCTTATGTACAGGATCTTGATACTTATTTTGAGGATCAGACAGTATTTTTCAGATTTCTTTTTGGTCTTTCTCAGAATGATGAGAGTCAGGTTCAGTTAAGCCGTTGTGCTACAGAGTTTGTAGAAGGATGGGCCTCGGTAAGCGATGTAGAATTAGATAATGGTAAGATCAAGTTAAAAACGCCACGATTTGAAACAGTTTCAGGAGAAGAAGCGCCTATACCAAAAGTTTCATGCGAGAAAATGGTTGTGCTTAGAAGAAGTGGTCTGTATGATGAAGATTCCCGAAGTGATTGCGACCCATGTACAAATAGGATTAGTTTTAGTTGGGGTGCAGCTGGTGAAACACGAAATCCTTATGGATGGGATTCTCCTGATGAAATATGTAAACACTATAATAAAGATCACTCCTATTTTAAAATTCCGATGCCTAAAGGTATTGCTAAAAAAGGTGGTGGCAATAGAGTAAAACGTATCGTTATGCTTGATCGATTTGATGACGATTACAGTGAGGGTGAAGCAAGGCTTTATGGAACAGAGTATTTATATCAAGAGATCGGTGATGATAATCAATTGATTGCTTCTGGTGTAGCTAGCAATGAACCTGATACAGACCTCTCTAATTCTCTTCGTGAGAATCTGAAAACTCGTTCCGGTCAGCCAGCAGTTGATTGGCAGGGACTCGGATGGGAATTTGACAGTCCGGAAGAAGCTGAATATTATGAGGCGCCCTTAGTCAAACCACTTCTTCCTGGGTTATCAGTTAATTACTCTTCAATTATTAGTAAGTCGATTTATGATGGGGTCAATAGTAATGGTTTCTCAATTGACAGATATCTTACATATAAAGATTACCCATATGATTTTACTATAAAAGATGAAGTTGGTGGACAAGAGAAAAACATTAAAGGATTTTCCTATACTAATGCTTCGATAGAGGCTAGTACAGATTGGGCTTTCTTATTCAGATCAAATGAGATTAAAGGGGTTCAGAGTTACCAGTTTATTTCTCATGGTTTAGCCGGGAAAAGAATATCTCAGTCCATTTACGCTGGGAAGTTCTCAGATTATCTGGCTGATCCTGTTAGCTCGCCTTTAACTTCAGAAACTAAATATGAGTATTTTGAACCCACATCGCCAGTACCTTTCTGGGATAGTCAGGGTAGCCAGTTTATTGATCAGTTCAATGGATTGGATCTAGAGATCGTTGCTGACACTAGAGCCTTAAAGAAAGAAGAGTTTTCGCTAAGATTTAATGCTGATGGTGTTTATTTCCCTCCTGCAGCCTCAATAATGCCATTTTATACAACAACTGAAACATTCAATGCAGCAGCTGTAATTAATAAAATGGTTTCTCTACCGACTTATGTCAAATCGATTGAAACTGTTACTGATGGAATAAGGACAAAGGTTGAAAATATTGCCTTTGATCAGTTGACAGGTAAACCTTTGATTACTAAGACCTATGACGATTACGATATTACATTAGGTCAGTATTCATCTGCTGGTACTATAAACAATGTCGAAATACCTGCTCATCATGCATATGATATAGTACAAGATGGCTACGGAGTAGGTACCCAAATTAAATCAGGTGATCATATCAAATTTGATTTGCTTGGTAATGGAAGTACTTCCACAATTGTACTGGATTATGCCGATGAACCAAAGTCATGGTATATATCAGTACTCGAATCCCTACAAGTAGGTGATATAGTCGGTTTATATCCATCCGGTAGTGATCTTGATATTTCAGAACCTGTACTTTATTCAATTCAGGGTAAAAATGCATTAAGTATTCAGATTTTGCCTATAGATACTACTCAAACCGTTGCTCCATCGGGTGAGGTAGATATTAAAATAATAGATAAACGTGGTCAGAATCAATTAAACTCTTCGGTAGGGAATGTAACAACTTATGGAGACTTAGACTTTAGCACTTGGTATAGTGTGGCAGATATTGAAGAGAAAAATAAGAGGCTTAATGTAACGGATGCTTTTAATGATATAATTTGGGCAGGACGGGATACGACAGTTTTATTGTCTGATATCAGTCCTGGGCTTTCCGTATTAGGAATAAATGGGGAGTCAGTTCCTAATACAGACATCAGGCTGGATTTTACATTTTCTGATCCTGTTTACATTGATACTAGCTTCTATTCTGCAGGGTTAATGTATGCTAATCTTCATTATGAAGATTCATCAGCTGATACAATGCCTTCCTACTTTGAAATTACTTATATACATACAAAAGATACTGTATTACCTTCAGAAAGCGCTCCATTATATCAGCAATTAGTAGATGATCTGAACGGAATTCTGAATAATAATTGGCGGGTTATCAATCTTGATGAGCCTACAATGAAGTCTATTGGAATAAATAACTATCCGAAAGACCTTTGGCAGTACTATACTGATGAAATGAATGGATCATGTAAACTAAAAGTTGATCTGACGCTTGACCCACTGGATTTTGACAGGCTTACAGGAATTGACAGATTCAAGAAGACCTCTTATCGGACTGCTTCAGATTATCAACTAGGAGAGAATTTAGTAGATTTCAAGGATACTAAGGCACTTCTCTTCGAATATCAAGATACCGTGAGAATGATTCTCAGGATTCCGAACATTGATGTTGTAGGAGGGCCACAAAATTTAGAGGTTTTCCCAGCATTCACTAAACAAAACTGTAATGTTAGGATAGGCAATGAATCTGCTATTGATCTTTCTACTCTAATCTCAACTGTATCGGGATCATTTAGTAGCAACGTTGGGAATTTCACTCTGAATGGTAGTGATATTGAATATATAGTAGTAGATTCTGACAAAATTCCTGGCACTACTTCGCCAACTAGCATAATTGCTTCTCATTTCCCTGGTGACACAATATTCTATGAAGAATCTTGTAGTTATGGACATAGAAGAAAATATATCTATAAAGATCCACCGTATCTTCAAGGAGCTTCAATTATATGGTTTGTACCTCAATTTACACTTGACTGGAATTTAGAGATAATACTTGATAGGGATTCATTAGCAAGACAATATCTTGCTACACCAAATACGATGGAATTGGATTCGGTATACATCGATACTGATTTAGAGCCTTATAGTATATCACCATACTATGCATGCTTACCTTTTGAAGAGTCACCAGGAAGACAGTTGAGATTCCAAAATGTTCTTTCAATTACGAACTCGATGATGACTGATACTCTTTCAACTGAGCCTGAAGAATTCGGCATTGATTCGGATGATCTTCCTAATCATCCCCTTATTTCTAAAAAGAAAGGTGTTTGGCGACCTAGTGTTTCATATGTCTATGATGAATATCGTAATAGTGGGGGGCTGGAACCCTTTGTTGCGATGCCAGGTGGTGGCTATAACTATGTGACAGGTATCTATGCAGATACTAATACTCATACTGCAATATTATCTGACGTTCGTACTGTTGATTGGCATTACCCTGACCGTACTGTTGATAACTGGATTGAAACCGATCATATGGATAGATATTCACCTTATGGGCATTTAGTTGAGACCACTGATATCAATGCTGTTAAGACATCAGCTTCTTATCACCCGGTTACAAATATGCCTCAGTTTACTGCTGCCAACGCAGGGCATCCTACAGTCTTTTTTGAAGACTTTGAGTCATATCAGCCACTTATTCATTCAGGGACAAGTCTTCCAATAAGTGATTTGACTGTACAGACAGCTAGTCATACAGGCAGAAATTCGTTAAGACTTGAGAGTACTGGTATGGGAGGGTTACCTGCAAGGGTGGCTCAGTATCTAAAAACAGATATTGCTGTTGATAGCCTTAATCCTACATCTCTTCTTATAAGATTTTGGGTTAAAAGCGGGGGCGTTTACAAGCAGCCACCGCTTGTCTCGGTGAAGATAACTCCTCAAACCAGTAGTAGTTGTCCGGACGTAACATTAGCTACAGAACTGGTAGCAGAAGTATCCGGATGGAAACTTATGGAATGCCAGTTGGATACATGTGATTTTACAGGATATATTGATATTGATTTAATTAATGATAATCCCGAAGCTGTTTTTGTAGATGATATATTAATTCAACCTTACGATGCTGAAGTAACATGTTATGTCTATGATGAGACGGCAACAAATAGGCTACTAGCACAATTCGATGCCAATCATTTTCCAACTGTCTATACTTATGATTTGGAAGATCGATTAGCAGCTGTTTATAAAGAAACAGTTAGAGGCAAAAAACTAGTATCCGAGACAGATTATAATACTCCCCAAAAGCTTCGAGATCGTTATTCAGGGATCGAACCAACCTATGCACTTACCGAGGAGCTACCTCTGGCTCCCCCTCAGTTTGAGCAGGGACTAAAGCAGCTTAAGGTTATGCCGGGTGGATCTACATTGGATAATTGGCGGAGAGAAATATATGACTTGGACTACTCAGAAAGAGAGGAGTTGATAAAAGAGGCAAAAGAATCAAATTACCTGATAGATACAGCTGGAACTGAAGGGCTCGGTATCAAAACTAAACTGATAGACTTCAAAATGAACAATGGTAGTTCTAAGCTTGAACTTCTCGACGGAGTTATCGATGTTCCTGTTAATGACTCTATACCTACTAAGCCTACTAGAAGTGGTTCTTCTGATGATAGGAACTCTAAGGGTAAAGAGGAAGAACATAATAATTTACCTGGAGATGAGTCAGAGAGTACTGAAATAGACAAACTCAGGCAAAAAATAATTGAAAGGCAAGCTAAAAAGGAAAATGAAGGTTCGTCTAAACAAGAGCAGAAAAAATGAGATTTTACTTATACTTTACTATTCTGATCTGTTTTTCCATGGTTTCGGTAGAATCCCAGGAGATCCTGCCTTTCGTCTATCCAAGTAATAATTATCCGAGCTTGGAAAAAATAGATTCTATTCAGTTTGACCATATAGAGTTAGGACAGCTGGGTACTCGGCCACCTTTGTCAATGAAGACTCTTAATTTTGAAAGTGATCCAGGACCTTTTGATGACTGTTTTGAGTGGAGGCCTGAAGGTAATATATTTTTTCGAATAGCAGTAGATACCAATGGTTTTTATCCTTTTGGTGATCAAAAAGATTTTGATATAAGTCTTACTGTTTATTATACGTTACATTATGACAATTCAATTATTACCCATGATGAGATATCCTCGCTTGACTTAGATGTCTCAACGGTTATGGGTTCAGGTAGAGCACTGCCCGAGGCCATTACCTGGTTAAATGAATCCGTCTTTACGACTAATAGTATTGTTGACGGCAAACTTGTTAGTGTAACAGTTGACAGTGTTGATTATGTTTATACAGCTGATCAGACTGTATTAGATATGCTCGTATTTGAGGTCTTTTACGAGTACGATAAGATATATAAACCTGATGCTCTTTCAGCAGATCCAGTATTGGAACAGAGATATTTGAATCATATTGAAGATACTGATACCCTTCCCAGAACTATCATTTTTAATTGGATGTCAGAGATTGCAACGGCTACATATCAGTTTGCTACTGTGATAGAGCCAATTAGATTAGAGTGGTACCCTAACAGTACTTTTTCTTGCGATACTTTACCTTTTTCAAATTATGTTGTTGAGATACTGAAACTTGAGAATTCCTCAACCTCTCCCTATCCGGTGGCAAGTGATGACACCATAGTTGCGGGGCCACAGACTTATAAATATAATGATGGGATCGAGACTTTAGTAGTAGACTGGTCTAAAGCTATAGTAATTGAAACAGGTAGCTCGAATACATACTATGATTATATCCCGGCTAAAGGACAAGGTGTTTACATTTGGAGAGTTAAACCTATATCGGATTATTATGAAGGTGGGATTAATAATCTTAATAATCATGGGGATTGGAACCACGTAGCAATTTATAGTGACCATAATACTTCTGATTATCTAGGTCAATATGAAGAAGGAAGATATGAAGATGGTGATATAATAGACATAGACGTTAAGCGGGTATGGGATACTGAAAATATGTCTTTTGAAGAGGCAATGAATTATTCTCAGTACAATACAATTGCTGCTTTCGTATTGAATTTTGTTGATAATGACGACCAAAACTGGTCACATAGTAAATTTTATAGTGAGGCTAATACTGATTCGATAGGTACACTTTCCTATGAAAAGCTTACATATGCTGATAACTTATTGAATCAGAGACAGACTCAATTACTTACAAAAGAGAATAAAGTTAGACTAATTACTTCAGGTGTGCTTGATAATCTGGGGCGTCCGGCTATAAGTGCTCTACCATTTGGAACTAAAACTGATTATGCGGATTTAGCTTTTAGTAATCATTATTATAATGATCCGAGAGAGACAGGTATGCTATATGTCTCAAAAACTCTTGATACTGGCTCGGGATATACCACCGCTAATTTTGATGATACCGATATTATTCCCGATCCTACAACGAAAGGTTCGGTTCATGAGTACTATGATGGTGATACCGATCTGGGATCTATACTTACAGAAGATATGCCAATATCTGAAGCTGGGGGCTATCCTTTTAATCGTACCGTGTTCAGCCCCGATGGAACGGGTCGACCAATAGAGGTTGCTGGCATAGGTGATGCTCTTAGAATTACAGGTAGTGATACAGCCAGAACCACTAAATATATATATGGCAAGGCTACCGAAAGAGAACTTGTTTCTATGTTTGGTAGGGAAGCACCTGATCCTGACAAGGTGCAGAAGATTTTTACTATTGATCCTAATGGTGTAATAACTCTTACTTACAAAAACATACTTGGTAAAGTAATAGCAACAAGTTTTGTTTCTGAATTTGACCCCTTATATACTGATTTGGTCTCGATTGATGAATATCCTGAAAACTCCATTGCTGATACACTTAATTTTGACAGACCAGGTAACGTTACTTTCAACCAAAACCTTTATTTAGAGAGCCGAAAATTTACCTCGGCAATTACTTCCACAGGAAAGTTCGAATACGAAGCTGATCCTTTGTCATTCAGTTATTCGGAATGTCTTGGTAGTTCCAGTGATATTGAGATAGATACATGCATACCTGTACCTTATACATTCAAAGTCTTGGTTACTAATGATGAGGGGAGTCATTTATTGGCTGATACTATAAATTCAGCTGGTTCATGTACTGTTTCTTCTCCAAAAGCTTTTGATGAAGTTGATTCAATTCCACTACAGTTGGGTGATTATATCGCAAATATTGCATTTGAGTTTGATTCTGATGTGCTCGACAATCTTGAGTCTGTAGTTGAGGATAAATATATCTCTCTATATATGGATGTATTCCAGCCTATCATTGATACCATTGACCAACTAGATTCTATTTATGCTGTAGACTTCACATACAATGTAGATGATATTTATAGTTTTATGGAAAATGGATATCATACACAGTATAATGATACTGTGATCTGGGTTCGGGATGATCAGGCTGATCCACCTGTTTATACTGCTAATCTAGGTTCCTGCCTGGGAATAGTGACTCTTCCTGTAGATAATTGTACTGTTCAATGTGATACTGATATTAATTATGAAGCAGAGTTATTAGATATTTTTAATCAGATGGATCAAGATGATAAAGACCTGCTACTAACTTATAATAGTGTTCCCGGTTCTGACTTTACACATCTAAATGAGATACTGTTTTTTGAAGGGGCTGCATTTCCTACTGAAATAACAAACTATGCTAATGGTGACAGTGCTCTGAATAACCTTATTGCTAATATGCTGAATGAAACCGATCCGCAGTTTGCTTATGATCCCGAAGATATATGTGATTGTTGGAAATCTGTTACTGCATCGGCACCCTTTGGAACAGTAAACCTGCAAAATGACACTAATAATGATGGTATACCTGATGAAAAAGCTGTTAATCCTAATTATGATTTCATTTACCAGTTCCTGGAATGTACTGGCCGATCTTTAGATGGATATAGTAGTACACCTTATAATTCGGGTGCTAGCTCCTATGTTACCCATGCTTATCGTACTTTCAACTGTTCGGGATCATGTGATGCAGAATGTACGGATTATAAGCCCGACGGATTATATGTTGGGGATACCCTGGCATTCAATATCGTTGATAATCCTAGAAAGCAATGGGAGATGTTTTATAAGTGTAAGAGAAATGCTGCTCAGCAATCAGAGATAGATGGTGGCATAAGTGAATCCGATAGTAGAGGTAATGGAAAACAGATTGCAGATCAATCTACGGAAGGGGTTAATGATCAATATGAAATTGATCCTCTGACTGATGCCATAACAAGAATCTATGCGATACTTAAAGACGGCCAACCGGATATGAGTGAGATCAATGAGATTATCTTAGAGCTAGAAAATGCGTGCGCGCTTCTGGCGCAAGAAAGAGTTGAGGAATTCAGAGATTCGATAGCTTCATTTTATATAAGTGATAGCAGATATGTGGAGGGGTATCCTCCGCCTGATACTCCAACGGATACGGTTTCTCTTAATACCCTCAATGGTCTGGTAGGCGATATGCTCTCAATAATTTTGCAAAATCATTGTGATCTTGAGTGGGATGGGATAAATGATGTGATAGAAAACCCGGGATTTGAGGATAATCTTGGTTTTAGATCCATACTAGAAAATCATGGTTTCGAATTTGAGTATATC
>Ga0207422_1001620_pt1 | contig 40876 bp, 37 predicted proteins | sample MarCyaLeptolynsp_FD_187757 | JGI IMG/M metagenome (GOLD analysis project Ga0207422, IMG submission 187757) | Marine cyanobacterial communities from Panama - species 1 Leptolyngbya sp. (SPAdes) | ecosystem: Environmental > Aquatic > Marine > Unclassified | place: Panama: Panama City | collected... | reverse complement strand
GAATAACGTCATTGAACTAGGTCAGATTGTCGAAAATATACACGACATCTGGAATCTAGCAAATCTAAGTGAAAAGGAACAGTTGTGTCAGCAGTTGTTTGAAGCTATTTATGTTGAGGATGGAATGTTTGTGGCAGTTAAACCAACAACCGTGCTGTGGCATTTGCTACAACACGGTGTCCGAATCGGAGAGGACAGGATTCGAACCTGCGGTACCCGCGAAGGTACAACCGCTTAGCAGGCGGCCCCAATCAACCACTCTGGCACCTCTCCCTAAAGGTATGTGTTTGTTAAACAGGTTAAGGCGGAGAGGACAGGATTCGAACCTGCGGTACGGAGAACCGTACAATGGTTTTCAAGACCATCGCCTTAAACCACTCGGCCACCTCTCCAACTATCCAAGTTTAGATGTGGCAAAGTGGATAGTATCATATTGGATGAGCGGTGTCAATAAGCGAACCGAAAATCAATTAGCGTCTAGTGTTGAGGCGACTCGACTTCTCAACTATACTTCACATACATCGAATTTATCAGGATATGGAATGATTGTCCTATTTCTTGCGCTATTATATATCGGCACGATGATATATCTGGCAAATCGTGAAGTTATACAACAAAAACAACCCTTGCTAGTCGCCATGCACTATGGGCTGGTCTTGTTGCTCGTCATCTGGATACTGAATGCACTCGTGTTTGTTGTCATACCAGCCGAACAAGTCAATGACCCGACACTTGCTGACCAAATCAACCGCGTCGATACAATCACAGCCCTCTTATTCGTTGGTCTTGCGACAGTTGCAATTGGACTTATTGTAGCAATGACTCGCTCAGATTCTGTGTATATATGGTTCAGTCGCATCTTATCGGGCACATCATCAGATGCAAAGCAAAAATACAATCCAGCCTCCCCGGTGCATCAACTGGCAATTGTCTTAATGATTGTCCAGACCGTTTCAATCGTGTGGACATTGATGGTATCTGGTGGGTTGGATGGGTTAGATTTTTCGTACGATAATCCACTACAAGCCCTTTCTGATTTAGCCAGTGGTGGGCTTATCTATTTGATTGTTGCCCTATTGGGGGTTGGTTGGCTAACACGGCGTGATGCAACTCGTCTAATTCAACGGCTCGGTTTACGCTTCCCGACAAGGCAAGATTGGGTTTGGGGCATCGGCATTGCACTTATCGTGTATCTCTTTTCACGATTTGGGTCAGAAATTTGGATTCTTGTTACACCTACAGAAGTTATTGAACAACAGACAATTGCAACCCGACAACTGTTTGAAGTCTTCAGCGAGTCACTGATTCTTGGTTTCTTACTTGCAATTATCACAGGAGTCAGTGAGGAGATTCTCTTTCGTGGAGCATTGCAACCAGTGTTTGGTCTAGTCGCTTCTTCAATATTCTTTACAATTCTACATATTCAATATGCTCTGACACCCGCGACTTTAATACTATTTATTGTCTCATTGGGATTTGGCTGGGCAAGGCAACACGCGAGTACAACCGCATCTATCATCGCCCACTCGACTTATAATTTCATACCGTTTTTGCTTTTCACTCTGGCTACGACAACAGGTACTATTTAATGAAAAAAACACTCTGGCTTGTTCTTATCTCACTGCTTGTGATACCTGTGTATCAGGCACAACAACCTACCCCAACCCTCACAGCACAGGATTTATATAATTGGACACATACCCTCTATTTTCCGCAACAGGTAGACTTCACACTGTTCACCTTACGCCGAGAATCAGACATTAGCACATTGCGCCTGACATTGAGCTACCAAGGTGCAGACCCGATAACGATTGAGCTAGATACAGTCGTTGTTGAATTTACAGAGAGTGGTGCTTTGTATAGCTATACATGGCAAATTCCACCAGACCTACCCCCGCCATTATTTTCGACAGTACGGTATCGTTGGGACATCACAACAACCGAGGGTCAACCCGTCATTATTGCCGACGATTTTGTGTTTGAAGATACCCGCATCACATGGGAACAGAGTGGCGACCTCGAATCACGAGTAGATATTTATCATCCACGCGGACAAGTTAACCCCAATACAATCCGTTCTGGTATTCGTCAAACCTATGACCTGCTGTTTGTGGATACGTCTGATAAGCCAACTTATAAACTTCTCGTCTACCCGGACGGGATTCCAATTGGGTGTGAGCGTAACGAAGATGGTGACCCCATATTTGAAATTCCTGTAGATGATGGTGTTGAAGAAATTGACTGTGATTTGGAATTGGCAAATCGCATTTACGAGGAAGGCAATTTCATTGTTTTCAATCAATCTCAAGAATCGAGCATTCAACAAAACCTGATTGAACTTATCGTTGAAGCCTATTACACCGAACAATGGGACGATGCCGATGTTCCTGCATGGTTTTTACGCGGGTTACAAAGTTTCTATGACCCTCGTCCCGACATCGAATCCTTGCGTCTAGCACAACAACGCTCACGGTCTGATGATTTGCTATCACTAGATGAATTAGCAACCCGTCCCGACGATGAAACCACACGCGCTATGTGGTCAGCACAAAGCACAGGCTTAGTTGTTTATCTCGCAGATACAATCGGTGTAAATGACCTATTTGAGTTTGCGGATAACATTGGGTCAGCTGACAGTTTTGCATCTGCGTATGAAGATGCAGTCGGGACAGAACTCGATACCCTACTTTTACTATGGCAAGATTGGTTATTTTTATCCTCATCAGAAAATGATTATGAATATCATCCTTACCTGCCAGACACAGCAACCCCAACCGTGACACCAACGGCAACCAACACACCAACCGCGACCTTCACGCCATCTATCACGCCGGATGTAACCAGCACGCCACGCCCGACTTTTACACTCATTCCACCGACGGCAACGATTACACCGCTACCAGCACAGAGTTTTTCTGTTCAGCCAACAGATATACCGCCGACACCGATTCCTGCTGAAGCAGAACAAGTACAACTACAAGCAGATGATGGATTAACAACTCGTCTTGCAATTGGTGGTGCAGTCATTGGTGTTCTATTAATTCTGCTATTTTTCGTTTTACGACAACGCTAATTGAACACACTGAGGAAATATGATAAATCTCTATGATTTAAGTTTTGATGAACTGACCGACTTCATTGTTGAACTTGGTGACAAGAAATTCCGTGCCAAACAGCTATGGAATTGGATGTATGACCATCGAGTCGATAACTTTGATGCAATGCAAAACTTACCTAATACCTTAATTGAACAGCTAAAAGACAATGCGACACTCGGAACATTGAAGCTGGTCGCACAGGAAAACAGTAACGATGGCACAGAAAAACGTCTGTATCGCTTGCATGATGGGCAACTGATTGAGTCCGTGTTAATGCCTTACGAAGATGACCGCCGGACGGCTTGCATTTCATCACAGGCAGGCTGTGCGATGGGATGTGTCTTTTGTGCAACCGGACAGATGGGGTATTCGCGTAACTTAACCGCCACAGAAATTTTTGAGCAAGCTATGCGTTTTGCCCGTGAGCTAGAAGCTGATGGAGACCGACTCAGCAATGTGGTGCTAATGGGCATGGGCGAACCCTTCCACAACTATGATGCAACGCTGACCGCTGTAAGACGTTTGATGGATGACCTCGGTATCGGCGCACGACATATCACCATTAGCACCGTTGGGCTTGTACCACAGATTAGACGCTTTGCTGATGAAGGACTACAAGTGAAACTCGCTGTTAGTTTACACAAAGCTGATGATGCGGAACGCTCCGAATTGATGCCTGTAAATCGTCGCTGGAATATTGAGGAGTTGATTGAAGCTTGTCGCTATTATACGCATCAGACCAATCGGCGGATTACGTTTGAGTGGGCAGCCATAGCGGACGAAAATGACACCCCTGCCGAAGCCCACAAGCTTGGTCGTTTGCTGGCCGGACTGTTGTGTCATGTCAACATCATCCCCTTAAATCCAACGGGGGGCTACTCTGGGATGCCAGCCGATTCGACCAACATTGACAAATTTATTAACATTCTCAACCACTATAAGGTCAGTGCAACTGTGCGCGTTCGACGAGGTATCGATATTTCTGCTGGATGTGGGCAACTGAAAACTGCTGTTATCGGTGCTGACGAAATTGGATAAGAAATTGAAAGCAATATAGGAGATAAAGATGGAATATGTCAATTTAGGTAATACAGGCTTAAAAGTGTCTCGTATTTGCCTCGGCATGATGAGTTATGGGACACCTCACTGGCGCGAATGGGTGTTGGACGAGGAACAATCGCACCCATTCATCCACAGAGCGGTGGATGGTGGCATCAACTTTTTTGATACAGCTAATATGTATTCATTGGGTGTCAGCGAAGAAGTCACAGGGAAACTATTGCGTGAATGCCTCCCGCGTGATGAGTATGTGCTGGCAACAAAAGTCTTCTTCCCACTCAAACAAATCCCAAATGGTGGCGGACTCTCCCGTAAGCAAATCATGTTTGCGGTTGACGAATCCCTCACGCGACTAGGAACAGATTATATTGACCTGTATCAGATTCATCGCTGGGATTATGAGACCCCAATTGAAGAAACGATGGAAGCCCTACACGATGTCGTCAAGTCTGGCAAAGTACGATATATCGGTGCATCAAGTATGTGGGCATGGCAGTTTGCAAAGGCACAACAGATAGCAGATAACAATGGGTGGACAAAATTCATTTCAATGCAGAACCACTATAATCTTGTTTATCGTGAAGAAGAACGTGAGATGATTCCACTGTGTATTGATCAAGGTGTTGGTGTAATCCCATGGAGTCCACTGGCACGAGGTTTCTTGGCTGGCAACCGAACCCGCAAAAATGGGGGCGAAACCCAACGCGCAAAGATTGATACAATGGCACAAAACTTCTACTATAAAGATGCTGATTGGGACATTATTGACGCACTCAAAGCGATTGGTGAACGTCTCGAAAAATCGCCAGCACAAATTGCCCTTGCATGGCTGATGAACAAAAGTGGCGTTCATAGCCCTATCGTCGGTGCAACCAAAATGTATCAGCTTGATGAAGCAATTGACGCAGTCCATATCGAGTTATCAGATGATGACATATCCGCCCTTGAAGCACCCTATCAACCCAAGCCAGTGCTAGGTCATAGCTAGACACAAACTCAATGTGAGGATGGGTAGTATTCACATCCTCACCATTTACTATTTGCCATCCCAAATTGATTGCATAATCTCCGATAGTTGCTCCACCGTCGAAACTTTGTGTCGTTTGCCATTGATGAAGAAAGCAGGTGGTGTTCTTGCACGACTTTGCTCAGCGCTCTGGATATGTGCATCAACTCGTTCGGTCACACGCGCAGACTGCATTCCATGTTCATAATCGGTGTCATCCAGTCCAATAGCGCGTGCATGGTTACGGAGGTCAGACGGTGTTTGTTGGGTTTGATAGGTAAACAAACGGTCGTACATCTCCCAGAATTTACCCTGCTCGCCTGCGACTTCGGAGGCACGGGCAGCATCATAGGCAAGCGGGTGTTTGTCCAACAACGGTAGGTGGCGATAGACATATAGCAAATCATCACCAAATTTTTCTTGCAATTGTTTTACTGTCAATCGTGCTTCGCGGGTAAAGGGACAGCCAAAATCACCATAAACCACAAGTTGAATAGGTGCAGACAAGTCACCTTGACGATGGTCTTCTTCACTGACCTCAAGCGCGAGGTCGTTGTTCTTTCTGAATAAACGCATAATCATCCCTAATTATTCTTTTATCAAAACAAAAATACCCCACTCTCATTAATCTGAGGTGAGGCATTTTACAGATTCAAGTTGAATCAGAGGATTAGAGCGCGACTATTTCATCAGGGTCCGTTGCACTACGGCTACTCTGATACGGTTTGTTCTTGAGAACTTCTTCAATACGAGTTTCAAGTTCTGCTGTCCACTCGATGTCCAGAGCTTTGATATTGCTAAGAACATGGGATGGCTTGCTTGCACCAGTGATAACACTATCCACATTCTGGTGATTCAATGCCCATGCCAACGCCAATGCAGACATTTCCACACCGATGTCATCAGCAATCGCCTTGATGCCTTTAGCTTGTTCAATACGTCCCGGTGAAATGTTGTCTTTCATCCATTCAAATTGGGTGGCACGGCTACCGTCGGGGATACCATCGTTGTACTTACCTGTCAGGACACCACCAGCTAGCGGACTCCAGACGACCAAACCGAGTGCATGGTCACTGACCACATCTTCAAGGTCACCTTCGACAACGTGACGGTCGAGCATATTATAGAGTGGTTGTTCGACAACGGGCTTGTATGCGCGGAAGTCATCTGCAATGCGGACAGCCTCGTCAATGTAACGGGCATCCCACATACTCGTACCCCAATACAAGATTTTACCTTCACGAATCAGGTCATCAATTGCGCGAACAGTTTCTTCTGTTGTAGTTTCGATGTCATAACGATGGCAGAAGAAAATATCAATATAATCTGTGCCAAAGCGTTTCAGTGACTTTTCAACCGATTCATAAATATGCTTGCGGGATAACCCACGGTCATTGGGGTCATCACTTTGAGGCCAATAGGCTTTGGTACTCAAAACAAGTTTGGTACGGTCTTTACCTGCAATAACTTTACCAACAGTTTCTTCGGCTTTGCCTTTAGCATACGCATCAGCACAATCAATAAAGTTGATACCATTATCAATTGCAGTATTGATGCAGTCTTCGGCTGTCTTAAATTCCACTGCGGAACTTCCGTATGTCAGCCATGCACCAAGTGAAATTGAACTAACCTTCATTCCGGTCACACCTAAACGACGATATTCCATGTCATTTCCCTTCTAAAAATGAGTAATTAAGCTTAAGTCTTCAACATTTCAATTATACATGGGATTCAAACGAACTAGAATTAACGCCAACTAAACCTCTCACAATCATTTGCCTAACCAGCAGGTCGCAAGTAAGATGATGCCAGAGAAAATCTTAGATTAGGGAATAATGATGCACTACGATGATATTAAGATTGCACCATCAATTTTGGCGGCGGACTTTACCAAACTCGGTGATGAAGTCAAACAAGCACAAGATGCAGGCGCAGACAGAATCCATATTGATGTGATGGATGGACGCTTTGTGCCCAACATCACAATGGGACCACTCGTTGTAGAAGCGGTGAAACGGGTTACGACAATACCACTTGATGTTCATCTCATGATTGTCGAACCAGAAAAGTATATCGAGACCTTTGCTAATGCAGGCGCGGATAACATCACCGTCCATATCGAAGCCTGTCCACATCTCCATCGCGTTTTGGGTCAAATAAAAGAAACCGGATGCAAAGTTGGGGTCGCTTTAAATCCACATACCCCGCCAGAAGCACTCGCACAAATTCTGAATATGTTAGACATCATCACTGTTATGACGGTCAATCCGGGTTTTGGTGGGCAGGTTTTTATTGAGCGTATGACCTCTAAAATAGCCACTCTGCGAGCGATGATTAGCAATGAGCATCTTGACATCGACATCGAAGTAGACGGTGGTATCAATAGCGAAACCATTTCATCAGCAGTGCAATCAGGCGCGAATGTCATGATTGCTGGCTCCAGTGTGTTTCGGCATAAAGATGGTATTTCGGGAGGATTTGAAGAACTTAGACAGGCTTTGCGCGACGAATTAGAGTAAATCAGCATCTATTAAAAACCACTAAATTCGTATCAATCCATACAAAATCAGTGTTATATTAGATGATACATATCAATTAGATTCAGGAAACACTATGTCAATCCGAGTGGCTTCACGCACAATCGACGGGCACGACCTTAAGCTGTTACTACGTGCCGGTGTATCATGGCTATCTCAACATGTGGATGCAGTTAATCGTATGAATGTATTCCCTGTTCCCGATGGTGATACCGGTATCAATATGTATCACACACTCAAACGTGCCTATGAAGAAATCGAACCACTCAATACTGAAGATATATCGTTAGTTGCCAGACGATTCGCACATGGGGCATTGATGGGTGCGCGGGGCAATAGTGGCACAATCCTATCACAATTGCTGAAAGGATTTGCGGAAGGACTCGGTGATAGCGAAACCCTCACACCTACCCAGATGTTGTCTGGATGTGAACAAGCTGTACAGCTCGCTTACCAATCCATCAAAGAACCTGTTGAAGGCACAATTTTGACTGTCGCCCGCGAAGCCACCGAACATATCAAAGCAGTCTATCAGTCAGATATGACACTCAATGATTTATTGAAAACCCTCACCAAAGCAGCGGAAACATCCCTGTATAACACGCCCAATCTATTGCCTGTTTTGAAGGAAGCTGGGGTTGTTGATTCCGGCGGGATGGGATTACTCTTCTTTTTGCAGGGTATGTCACGGTTTACAGATGGCGAAGAGATTCAAGATTTTGCATCAGTTAGCCAGACAGCTGTTGATAATACCGATTGGGAAAATGCCCTCATCCCAGAAGATGAAGACGGCTATGGTTATGATGTACAGTTCTTGATGCTTGGTCAAGCGATGGATGTCGCTCAAATCCGGCAAGACTTTGAAGATATGGGCTGGTCAGTCGTGGTTGTCGGTGACGAAGACATGGTGAAAGTACACATCCATGTACATAATCCCGCCGACCCATTCAGCTATGCGATTGGATTAGGTGCAGAACTAGACGACATTGTTGTCGAGAATATGCAACGGCAGTATCAAGATTATGTTCGCAATCGGCAATCATCCCAAGCACCCACTTATGATATTCCCGAGCATGGTATTGCTGTTATTAGTGTTGCTGTCGGTGATGGTATCAAAGCGGTGCTGACCGACCTCAAATGTACCCATGTCATTTCCGGTGGGCAGACGATGAATCCCAGCACAGAAGACTTTTTGAATGTGATTGATGCAATTCCAACCGATAAAATCATCTTGCTCCCAAACAACAGCAATATCATTCTAACGGCAGAACAGACTGCCGAGCTTGTAACCAGCAAAGACATTCGCATTATTCCAACTAAAACCATCATGCAGGGAATTAGTGCAATGGTGGCATACGGATTCGATGCCGATTCCGATATTAGCTTGGATGATATGGTCGCCAATATGTCCGACGCGCTTGACTATGTCCAGTCTATTGAGATTACCCGTGCTGTGCGCTCTACAGAACTCGGTGGGAAAGCCGTCACAGAAGGTAATTATCTCGGTATCTTGAATGGGAAAATCGAAGCCTCTTTTGAAACCATCGAAGCCACAATTGAAGCCATATTTGAAGCACTGACCATTGATGATTACGAACTTGTTACAGTGTATTATGGGCAAGATGTGACAGCAGACACAGCAAATCAACTGATTGAGCGTTTATCAAATGCCATAAAAGGATTAGAATTTGAAGTTGTCTCTGGTGGACAACCTTTATATCCATATTTGATTAGCGTTGAATAATGCCAAACATCCATATTGTTACAGATAGCGGTGCCCGTTTTTCCAACCCACGCCTGATAAAACACTATCCGGTTACAATTCTTCCCAACGAAATTGAAATCGGAGGTAAGCGATACAAAGAAGACATTGACCTCACCACAGAAGAGGCAATGCAACTGATTGGGATGCAAAAGCAACCACCCAAAATTATTCCGCCATCCGAAAGTGATTACGCTGAATTGTTCGCTAAGTTGTCATATCATTATGACGCTGTGATTTCAATTCATCCATCGCGTGAACTATCGGAAAGCTGGCAGAATGGGCGACGCGCAGCTCAGCAGGTATCTGGTAATTGTGAGATTGCAGTTGTTGATTCTCAGTCCTTATGTGCCGGACAAGGCATGCTGATACGAGTTGCTGCCCGTGCCGCACAGGAAGAAGAAACCGTCGAAGATGTCATACAGGCGGTACGTGGTGCAGTCGAGCGTATCTACTCCGTTTACTATGTGGATGACTTACACTATCTGCGTATCAACAGCATTATGAAGGCATCTCATGCGATTCTGAGTACCAAACTTAACATCAAACCGTTTGTGAGTTTGGAAGAAGGCGAGCTGATTGTTATCGAAAAAGTACGAACTCGTCCACAAGCTATAGAACGATTGGTCGAATTTCTGGTAGAATTTATAGAGTTGGACGATGCCGTTATTTTGCAACATCGCCCTAACATCAGTGAAGAGACCCGCTTGTTGCAAGACCGTCTCTCAGTTGAATTTCCGGGGCAACATTTCCCGTTCGCAATGTATAGCGCAACCATGGCTAGTTTTCTCGGTTCGACTGCAACAGGTGTCGCCGTCCTAGAAAAAGAAGTGGATGACCTAGATTATGACTTCTAAAACAATTCGTATCACTGCTGATAGCGTCTGTGATTTACCAAAAGACATTCTGTCTGAACTGAACATCAAGCTGATTCCGACTTATGTCAACATTGGGGATGAGAGTATTCCTGACGATGGTGTCAGCTTAAACCGTGGGGAATTTTATCAGCGTTTGCCCTCACTACCCGCACAACCGACTACCGCTGCCCCATCACCGGGGGACGCACAGACATTTTTTCAGAATATCATGGATGACGGTGCTGACCACATCATATCCATTCATGTTCCAGAAAAACTAAGCGGTGTCTACAACACGATGCGCCTCGGTGCAGAAGCCGTTGCCAAAGATAAAATCACTTTGGTCGATAGCCTGCAATTAACAATGGGTATCGGTATGCAAGTGTGGGTCGCGGCAGAGTTGGCTCAAGAAACAGATGACGTTAATGAGATTATCAACGCTATTGAACGGGTGCGCCAAAACACTGAACTCTACGCCATCATCGACACTATGGAATATATTAAGCGTAGCGGACGGGTCAATGCGCTGGTCGCCAATATTGGTACACTATTGCGAATTAAGCCGATTGTGCGGGTATGGGATGGTGATATTGAATCCCATTCGCGTGTCCGGACATGGTCTCGTGCTGAGGACAAACTGCGCGACCTCACCCGCGAGGAAGCTCCACTCGACCGCCTAGCTATCATGCACATCGCCAATCGAGACGGTGCTGAAAAATTCCTAGAGTCTATCCAAGACATTGCACCGGAAAAAACCATCATCATCGAAGTTACCCCAACACTCGGCACGCACATCGGACCGGGGTCGGTTGGTGTGACAACCCTGAGTAAAAATTGGAGGCAGTAATCAATGCCATCTGCATTAGAAACATTAGTTAAAATACTAAAATTGGAACGCGACCAAGGTGGAAAAGATTCTGCTGTTATTGGTGGTCTACAGAAATTCACTGAAAGCTGGCAAACACAAGCCCGCGAACAAGCCCGTCGTCCCTTACATCACATTCTCATTGATGAAATTGTTGATTCAGTTCAAGGTTACGAAGGTTTGGAAACCCGCGAAGAACGTGTCGAGATTGTTGTCTATTTGCTTGACCGCATCATGAACCGTGTTCCGCCACCGCAAAAATACAAAGACAAAATCCCGCACTGGGAAGAACAGATGGAGACCAAGGAAGACAGTCCACCTGATGACGCACCACCGCGACGTGACAACCGCCCTGCCCATTCCGATAGGCGTGATGCGCGTCCACCTCGTTCATCAAGGTCGCGTGGATTGGATGACAAATTCGATGATGAAAACACATCATGGGACGAAGATTACACAGGTGGTGAATCGTCGTTAGAATTAGATGTCAAGCCACTGCCTACGCTTGCCCGACCACCTCGCATTCCGAGACCAGATAGAACATTGGATGAAGAACGCGAGATTCTGGCAGAATTACAATCCTCTGTCACACAGGTTAAAGGCATTGGTGGTAAACTGGCAGGACTACTTGAGCAGTTGGACATTTATACTGTGGGTGATATGCTGGAAAACTTCCCGCGTGATTATCAAAATTACACCGAGTTAAAGTGCATCCGCGACCTTGAACCCAACGAAGTCACAACTGTAATTGGCACTGTTACTCGCGCCAATGTTGTCGTCGGAAAGGGCGGTCGCAAAGACCTCGTTGTCGATGTTGATGATGGGTCAGGCGCAACACTTTCGGTACGCTTTTTCAGCCAATATTATTTGTCGAGTAAATTGCGGTCAGGCAAGCAGATTGTCCTGAGCGGTAAAATTACGATTTATCGGACGCAATTGCAGATGGCAAATCCTGAATGGGAATATCTTGACGTAGAGAACCTACACACGATTGGGATTGTGCCTGTCTATCGGATGACAAAAGGGCTGAAACCCCGCCTATTCCGCAACACTATGAAAAACGTCTCGGACGAGTGGGAAACTAAGATGCCCGACCCCATCCCACAGACTGTGCTTGACCGAACTGAACTGGCTAACCTCGGTTGGGCAGTTAAACAGGCACACTTCCCTGACGGTTGGGACCATCTCGAACATGCCCGTAAGCGTGTCATTTTCGATGATTTGCTGATGCTCCAATTAGCCATACTTAGCAATCGGCGCGAATGGCAATCGGCAGGCGGTCAGGCATTAGATGTCACCGATGACTTCCTTGAATCGTTCATCACAACTGTTTTCCCATATGAGCTTACAGGCGCACAACAACGCGCGATTGCAGATATTCGCCGTGATGTTTCGCAACCAATTCCAATGAATCGCCTGATACAGGGTGATGTGGGTGCAGGTAAAACAGCAGTATCAGTCGTTGCGATGGCAATGGCATTGGCTAATGGCAAGCAAGCCGCGCTGATGGCTCCGACAAGTATCCTCGCAGAGCAACATTATCGAGGTATCAGCGAGACCTTCCAGAAGATGGATAGTGAACAACCTCCGGTGATTGCCCTGCTGACTGGCTCACTATCAACGTCGGAACGCCAATCAATTTATCGGGGCATTGCTGATGGGTCAATCGACATTGTCATCGGTACCCATGCTCTGATTCAAGAAGGTGTCGATTTTCATGATTTAGCGATTGCTGTTATTGATGAGCAACACCGCTTTGGTGTAAATCAACGGGGTAGCCTGCGTGGTAAAGGACATAACCCACATCTGCTGGTCATGACCGCCACACCAATTCCGCGTACACTGGCATTGACAATTCATGCTGACCTCAACCTGACCGTGATTGACGAGAAACCACCGGGACGACAACCTGTTGATACCAAAGTTATCGACCCCATCGCACGGGAACGGCTCAATGGATTTGTCGAAGCCCAACTGGAACAAGGTCGTCAAGCGTTCTTTGTGCATCCACTGGTGGAAGAATCTGAGACGATTGATACCGCTTCGGCAGTTGAAGCGTTTGAACGGCTCAGTAAAGTTTACTTCCGCTATCGTGTCTGTCTGTTGCATGGGCGCATGACCCCACTGGAAAAAGACAAAATCATGGCAGAGTTTGCCAATCACGAATACGATGTGATGGTGACAACCTCGGTTGCAGAAGTTGGTGTTGATGTACCGAATGCCAGTGTGATTGTGATTGATGGCGCGAATCGGTTCGGCTTAGCACAATTGCATCAGTTCCGTGGACGTGTCGGACGCGGTTCACATCAGTCGTATTGCTTCCTGATTCCTGATGAAAGCTCGGATGTATCACTGTCGAAAATCAAAGCACATCGGCGTGGTGAAGTCCATGAGACCGAATTGAGTGTGCAAGAAAAGCGTCTATCGGCGATGGAAGAAACCAATGACGGCTTCCGTTTGGCAGAGATGGACTGGAAATTGCGCGGTGCAGGTGACTTACTTGGTACACGTCAGAGTGGGCGTAGTAGCTTGCATATGGTCGAATTGATGTCACCCGAACTAGTTGACCTCGCCCAGCGTGAAGCACGCACCCTATATGAAGAAGACCCCGACTTAGAATTACCGGAGCATCAGTTGCTTGCCGAACGCATTAGCATCTTATATGATGATTCGGGTGATATGAGTTAAGGCGACTACATGACAATTTCAACAACTAAATTGCCACTGTTTCTATCACGGTGGCTTTATTATGTCAGTTCTATAGTCACAATTCTGTTTGGCATGTCACCACGCGGGAAGATAATTGCTACTTTTCTCGGGTTTAATCATGAGCCATTTGTGATTCAACTCAATAATGGGTTGCGCTTTAAGATTCGCACGGCAATGGACATCTGGGTGATTAAAGAGACCTGCCTTGACCGTGATTATGAGCATTATGGGGTTGATTTGCAGGCAGGATGGTCAATCGTTGACATCGGCGGGGGACTCGGTGACTTCACATTGTATGCGTCACAGTTGCCGAATAGTATTGTCCATGCGTATGAACCCTTTCCCGAATCGCGTGAATTGCTTCATGAAAATTTACAACAGAATCCATCAAATAACGTGACCATCTTCGCTGATGCAGTCGGCGCAAAAACAGGTGAATTACATTTGACGGTAGCGACAGGTGTTGCTGTTCGTCACAGTACCGCACAAGACAGTACAGATGCAGATTTGACCGTCAATTCAATTCCACTATCGGATGTTGTTGCGCGATTGGATAGTGAGCATATCGACTTCCTCAAAATGGATTGTGAGGGCGCAGAATACGATATTTTGCTAAATGCTGAGGACGCAACCTTAAATGCTATCTCCCATATCTGTATGGAATATCATGACAGTCTAACGCCACATACACACCATGTTTTGGTTGAGTTTTTGTCTGAAAAGGGATTCGACGTAACAACCCATCGCAATCCTGCCCACACTGATATAGGCTTTTTGTATGCCAAAAACAAACGTATTTTGGCTTAAAGGTTTAAATTTTGATATAGTTACGTTAAAGTTTAGGTTCAAAATACGGAATTAGAACCTGCGACCTATTGGCGCATTTTATTTATTGCTATTACAATCAACTTGTACGAATTGGAGACCTTATTATGGCAGAACGAGGAATCGCCGTTTATCCAGCGTCACTCGATCCAATCCATTTTGGACACATTGACGTAGCAAAACGTGCATCTAAGTTCTTTGATAAAATTATTGTTGCGATTTATGCAACACCGAAGAATAAAAATGTCTTATTTACGGTTGATGAACGGGTTGCGTTAGCACAGGAAGTCTTTGCAGACCAACCTAATATCGAAGTTGCAAAATACAGTGTGCTGACAGTAAACTATGCAGAGTCAGTCGGTGCAATCGCACTGATTCGTGGATTGCGAGTTTTCGGTGATTTTGAATTTGAGTTTCGTATGGGTATTGCCAACAAGAAGCTCGCGCCAAATATAGAGACAATTGCGATACTGTCTGATGAAAAGTATATTCATATTAGTTCCAGTACAGTGCGCGAGATTGCACAATTGGGCGGTGATGTAAGTACAATGGTTCCGCCAAATGTGCATCAAGCATTAATAGAAAAATTTAATTCACAATAAAATTGATTCAACATGTGACTGATGTCGTATCGGGAGGAAGCGGATGGATATCCAACATCTAGTTGATCGCTTAGAAGATTTGATTGACGAAGGTCGTCACCTCTTCGGCACAAAATATACAATGGTTGACGAAGAACGTGCGCTGGAGATTATCGACCAGATGCGTATCTCAATCCCAGAAGAGATTGAAAAAGCTGCGCGGGTTTTGCAACAACGTGACCGCGTGTTGGCAGAAGCAAATGAAGAAGCAGCACGTATTGTTCAACAAGCACGCCAACAAAGTGAGAGCATGGTTGATCAACATCAGATGGTGCAACAGGCAAAAGTCCGCGCTGGACATGTGATTGAACAGGCGAAAATCGAATCCAAGAAAATCACCAACGAAGCCGATGCGTATGTCCTCGGTCAACTCCAAGAATTGGAACGTCAAGTTGCCCGTAGCCTCGATGAAATCCGTAACGGTATTGATGTGATGCAACAAGAAACGCCACCCGACCCACAACCAATGGAGCAACCTTTACATATGCCCCGTCCGGTTGAACGTGAAACTGTGGATACCGAACTCTCGCCCCCATCCAACAACCAAGTACAATAATATCGAATATTAAATTGCCATCACAAAGGGTATATTAGCCAATACCCTTTTTTGCGTTATCTATACCACTCGTGACATAATACATACACTGTCTATCGTATTGACGAAAGTGTCTTTGATACATGCGTCTAGTTTTGCTAACAGTCGGTTGGGTACTTGGCATATTGCTAGCAGGTTGGTTGCCTCAATTAACGACTCCCATGTGGATTGTCGGCTTGTTTGTGTCTGTTGTTATCGCGTTTATTGCTATCCGTTTTCCGACAAGACGCTGGTTCGCTTTCGCGTTAGTTGTATTGATGCTTGGCGGTATCCGACAGACCTTTGTCCCACAGACCAGTGACATCGCACAATATAACGGCAATAACGGCACAATCGAAGGCATCGTTGTAGACGAACCAGACATCCGCGACGACCGGATTCAATTGCGTGTACAAGCAGAGTCCATTTTCACCAACAGCGACACATTTGGAACTGATGGATTTGTGCTTGTCGAGACATTCATTCTGACAGATGTTAACTATGGAGACCGTATTCGTGCCACGGGGTCATTGATTACACCCGCAGAATGGGACACATTCTCCTATGCAGATTATTTGGGACGACAAGGCGTTTTCACGATTATGCCGTTTGCTGCTGTTGAGGTCACAGAATCCGGCTACGGCGACCCTTTCTTCGCCACAATCCTCAACCTGAAGCAGGCTGTTCAGAGACAAATTGCATCCAATCTGCCAGAACCCCAAGCAGGGCTTTTGACAGGTATTTTGCTCGGCAACGAACGCGGTATTGCACCTGACCTCGCTGATGATTTTAGTCGGGTGGGTGCATCACATGTGATTGCGATTAGCGGTTTCAACATGGTTATCATCAGCGCATTAATTATGCGGACGTTGCAACAAATCTTCGATGAGCGCAGTCGTATTGCCTTGATTGGTGGCATCGTTATCATTGCTATCTATACGATATTTGTCGGGGCAAGTGCTGCTGTTGTCCGCGCCGCATTTATGAGCAGTCTACTTGTCATCGCCGAATATCTGAATCGCAAGACTTTTGTGCCTGCATCATTGTCATTAGTTGCACTCGTATTGTCGTTCTTTGACCCTAGTGTCTTGCAAGATGTCGGCTTCCAGCTCAGCTTCCTCGCCGTATTGGGATTGGCTCTATTTGCTGATTATTTCTCACACCAGCTTCATAAAATCCTCAATCGCTTATTATCACCCCGCTGGGCAGACACATTACACACATTTTTGAACGAACCATTGGCGGTATCACTGGCGGCACAGGTAACAACCTTCCCATTGATTGTGATGATTTTCGGACGATTATCGCTGATGTCAATTCCAGTCAATGTATTGATTGTACCCATTCAGTCGTATGTGCTTATCTTCGGCATGATGGCTGTCGCTGTCTCGTTCATTATGCCCGCACTCGGAATGTTGATTTACTGGTTGGATATGGTGTTTTTATCGTGGACTATTTTCATCGTCCGGTTGTATGCTCAATTCAGCTTTGCCGATATTGCGCTAACTATTGACCCGCGTCTGATACAAGCCGGCTACATCATCTTATTTGGAGGCACTATGACTGTTGCGACCCGTCCACCATTATGGCTACGTCTGGAAAAGTTTCTACGTCGGCAAACTGTCATGATTACAGTTATCGTAATTGGGGTTGCGGTTGGCATATTGATGTTTGGTATGGCACAAAGTCGTCCCGATGGTCGCTTGCATGTCTGGATGCTTGATAACGGACATAGTAATGCCGTACTCATTCAGACACCGGGGGGCGCACACATGCTAGTGGATGGTGGGCGTTTCCCGTCACGATTGTTAACTGCATTGGGCGACCATCTGCCCTACTATGACCGTGAGATTGAAGTCCTTGCCATCACACATCCTGACGAATTTGACATTAGCGCGCTGAATAGTGTGCTGGAACGTTACAGTGTTGGGGTCGCATTATGGAATGGTCAACCCAATCGCACCGAGACATGGCTGGAAATTCAAGATAGGCTATCAAATACAGACATGGTACAGGTCAAGGCGGGCTATACACTCGAGCTTGATGACGGGGTCATAATCGAAGTATTACACCCACAGGTAGAACCATCAATTATTGATGACTTAGGCGACCATGCGATGGTCTTGCGAATTGTCTATGATGATGTATCCGTGTTATTAACTTCTGACTTAACACGTGAGGGTCAGATGGCAATGTTAGAGGCAGGCATTAGCCCAACTGCGAGTGTATTGCAAGTCCCCCAACATGCAACATTTAATGCACTCAGTGGTAGATGGCTTGCATTAACCCAACCACAAGTTGCCCTAATCCAAAGCGACCGGGCTAACCGACGTGGTGACCCGGACGCAGATACATTAGCATTATTGGGGGATATTCCTATCTTCCGCACCGATGAATTAGGGACAATTCACCTATCATCAGATGGGGTTGATGTTTGGATTGTTGGTGATTAGCCACCGTAAAAGATTGGGCGTGTGCCTTCAAAGATGGTTCCAGCAGCGTACAATCCAGCAATCAGCGCAATCAAAATACCAAGAGGGACACCGCGTTTATCTTTACGTCCACGACCACGAATCAGCCCTGCAGCCATCAACGGGAAGACAAACATACATATATGGAGCATCATCGTTGCGAATCCATCGTTGTCCAAACCCGGTACTGGGATTTCATCAGTCGCCTGACGGACTTTGTCAATCAACGCACAGAAAAGAACGAAGAACATCATATATTGTGATGTACCGCTTTTTTCTGGAATGAGTGCCACCATGATGAGTGACAAAAAGAAAATCAAATAGATAAACACATCTGCCAGATTACCCGGTAGAAGAATTTCAGCAACAATATTACCGTCCATATCAGCAATCTCCTATAATTACCGTCTCATATAATTTTCAGTGTAATTGTATCACAACTCAAAAATCAAATTATTAAACGTGACGAAATTCAAACACCACGCGATACCTTTTCAATGTAACGCATCTTATATCTTGAGGCAATCATTCCAAAGTGACAGAATCAAAACAGACCTTACCTACTGGCAAAGTCTGTTTCAACAAAGATGGAGGAATCGTATTATTCAAGGGTTGTGAGATAAGCAATGATGTCAAAGATTTCTTCTTCTGTATAAATCTCTGCCCAATTTGCAGGCATCAACTCATCGGGATAATCAGCCACAACAAATGCTGATGGATTCACGATTGATGTGTAGATATAGGTGACAGCGTCTTGTCCATCTACACGCATGTCGGCACGACTACCTATATTGAGTAAGCCCGGTCCGATTAAACGGTCTTCAGAATCGGCCTGATGACAAGTTGAACAGGCGAATCCAGCATCCGCTTGGAAGGTCGTAAATAGTTCTGCACCGTGTTCCGCATCGGCAGTGTCCGGTAATTCCACTACAGTAGCCGTAGCTTCATCAGTTGATGCACTATCTTCATCTGGACTATCACCTAAGGTTGTGAGATAAGCAATGATGTCAAAGATTTCTTCTTCTGTATAAATCTCTGCCCAATTTGCAGGCATCAACTCATCAGGATAATCAGCCACAACAAACGCCGACGGATTCACGATTGATGTGTAGATATAGGTAACAGCATCTTGTCCATCCACACGCATGTCGGCACGGCTACTTATATTGAGTAAGCCCGGTCCGATTAAACGGTCTTCGGAATCGGCATGATGACAAGTTGAACAGGCAAATCCAGCATCCGCTTGGAAGGTCGTAAATAGTTCTGCACCATGTTCCGCGTCGGCAGTATCGGGCAAAACAATTACATCTACGCTCACATCATCACCAGCAGTAGTTGAGTCATCAGACGTTGTGGCATCTGCTAATGCGTCAGGTTCGCCTTCAAGTGTCAGCAAATATGCGACAATACTGAATATTTCTTGGTCGGTATATACATCTTGCCAATTGGCGGGCATTACCCCTTCAGTGAATCCTTCTACTATATATTCATTGGGATTGATAATCGAGTTGTATAGATATTCAGATGCGCCTTGCCCCTCTATACGACTGCCGGCACGGTCTTTGATATTGAGCAAGCCGGGACCAATCAACTGCTGTTCACTATCGACATGATGACAGGTTGAACAGGCAAATCCGGTCGCATCCTGAAATGTATCAAACAGTATTGCACCTTCCGCAGGGTCACGACTTGCGATGAGTCGGTCAAGCGGGGAAGCAACACTTTCTTCAGTTGGTTCTTCTGTTGGGGTTGGCTCGTCAGTTGGGATGTCCGTCGGTGCAATGGTTGCTGTTGGTTCGATTGTTGGAGTCTCTGTCGGGACTGCTGTTTCTCGCTCGAAACTATTTGCTTGTACAACGGTGATAGGTGTCGCCGTGCCTGCTTGGAATACGGGGGTTGCATAAGTGCCACACCCCGCCAAAGTAACCATTAGAAACAACCAGCCTCTATTCAATATCTGTCTCATCTATACCCCTAGTTTATAAGTCAGTCAACATGAACTTATTGTAATCAGGGACAAATCTCATCAATGTTGTCGAGGCAACATTCAAACAATTTCAGACATGATATTCTGCGAGTATGTTGATTTAATTTTCTATAACTTTGGAGGATTTCATGAAAAAAGGATTATCACGCCGTCGTTTCCTGAAAAATATCGGTCTCGGTGCAGGCGCGGCAGTGCTTGCAAACGCAGGTCTACCAGCTGTCTTTGCTCAGGAAAAAGCGAATCGTACCCTACAAAATACCCTATTCGACAATCAAGATGGTCATTTGCCCGATGTTGAATTGCTCGTTGGTGATGTTGTTGGTTTCCAATTAGCTAGTGACCTGTGGGCAGGCGCATTTGGTTCAGTCACATTCCAAATGCACAAAGCATGGTTCAATGGTGAAGATGTATTCTACATCCGTACTGACGCATCCGATGCGGACTATGCCACTGAGCAAAAATTGGTTCATGTTCCACTATTGAATGCAGCCGTATCTGCTGAAGGTGCAACTGCCCCAATGTATACATTCACCAATGGTGCAGACGAACAATACCCTGTTGTGAGCACCAGCCCATCACAGGAAAACTATACATCAGCATGGCAAGTACACAATGTAACTTTCAGTGGCGACCCTGAAGTATTGACCTCTCAAGAAGCCATTATGGAAGCAGAAGCAGCAGGTGCTGTCACTGTAGAAGCGTTGCCACTTGTTGTTAATCACCCAATTGTCAAATGGGATGGTGGCGAACTGCAAGAAGATACCATCAAAGAAGAATACCTCGGCACAGGTCCCTTGATTACACCTGTCAATACAGATGCCATGCGTGTGACCTTCAAATTGCACGAATGCTATCCCGGTAGCCGTTACATCATCACTGATACATCCGCTGTCCCGATGGCACCGATGATGGCGATTGCTCCATCTGGTCCAACACAGGCACTGGTTGAAGTGGGTGCAACTGATGAAATCTGGGTATTTGGCAATGGTATCCCTGGTAGTGGTGTGATGGGCTTCCAACCTGCAATTTTCGATAATGCCGCAGGTAGCCCTATCTGGAGCCCATTCTGGGACCACTTTACTGCTGTATGGGAAGATGAAAGCGAAGCAACACTGGTGACTTCAAGCGCAGAACTCCGCAGCCTCGTTGATGAAGGTAAGCTGACCATCTTCAATGGTACACCAGACACCGACCCAATGGGATTTGTTGTTAACTGCCCTGTACCGATTAAAGCAGCCAATACCGTATCTACTATGTAATTCGGACAGACTTAAGTTATGGTGGGTAAGGTTAACTTATCCACCAGACTTAAACCAGAACTTCACTCCCGTGTTCATCTAGCAGTTCTTTAATTTCCGGCACATGTACGATGACCTTACGACGCGACCCACTGAGCAACCCCTCACGCCGACATTCATTGATTAACGAGCTAACTGTACTTCGATTCAAGCCTGCCATATTGGCAACATCTTCCTGTGTAATTCTAGGATGAAGACGATACTCCCCTGTCACTGAACAGCACGATTGACGTGCAAGCACAACCAACAAACCAAGCAAACGTAACTTGGCATCTGACCACGACAAAGCGTGCATCCGTGCAAATGTCTCGCGTTGTGAATCGACCAGATGATTAATGAAGTTGCGGTTTACTGTTGGATAGCATTGTGACATCTGAAATAAGCAGGATTCACAGAGTTTGTAGATTGTGCAATCCGAGAGTGCTTGCGCAATGCCGACTCGATGACGATATTTACCGAGAAACAACTCACCAAAAATGCCCCCATCATCACGAAAGTCAATGATACGTTCATTACCATCCGCTGTGATATAAGCGATTTTGACAAGTCCCTGCTCTAAAATATATAGATAATCTGCATCTTCGCCAGTCAAAAAGATATATTCCCCACGCCGTACAGTCACCTTGCGGGTAAATGTCAGTGCATGTTCTATTTGTGGTAGCGTCAAATCTTGAAAAAGCTTGATTGCTTGGACAGTCTGCATTGATATTACTCCCTTGAAAAACGCTACACGCACTTTAGAAAGTAGATATTATGAAAGTCTTATGAATATAAGATACTTAGCAAAGTCTAAGGGAGTGTATAGATTATTTAAAATATTTTAAACATTCCAATATTAGAAAGTAATTCAAAGTTGAGGTCAACGAACCTTCGCTATGCTAAACTTCCTGTAATCAAACAATTGTTTAATTGTGTTTGTTGTAAAAGTGAAAGGTTTATCGTTTATGAAAAGATTACAATTCGTAGTTTTGGTGATGATTGCACTCATCGCACTCCCTATCGTCGCACAAGATGCAGACGTAACCGGGCCGAATGAGGGTGGTGTCATCATCTGGGACAACACCGGTGGTGACCCCGCAACCTTCAACCCCTTAATCAGTAGTGACGCATCATCCTCCTCCGTATGGTCATGGATGTATCCCTCAATCATCGGGGTTAGCCCAATGACAGGCTTGGAAGAACCGATGCTTGATGGCGCAATGGCAGAAAGCTGGGAATATGACGAAACCGGCACAATCCTGACTATCAACCTGCGTCAAGATTTGGCATGGAACGATGGCACACCGATTACATCTGCTGATTATCTTTGGGCAGTCGAAGCAACCCGCAGTGGTGAAATTGATACCCCGCGTGTCAGTGCCTTTGCGACATTGGCTGATGGCACACCAACAGGTGGTAGCATCATTAACGTAGAAGCTCCAGATGACTACACAGTTGTGGTCACATTTGAAGAAGCTGACTGTATTTCATTCAGCGATGTCAATGACGTAACCCCTGTTCCAGCACACATCTTTGAAGAAATCTACGGCGACAATTACTCAGCCATGCAAGATGAACCCCGCCGTATTCCAACGGTTTCATTCGGTCCATTTAAAGACATCGAATTTGCTGCAGGTGAACGTGTTAGCCTACTCGCCGACCAATCCTATAATGACGCAATTCTTGGATTTGTCAGCCCGTCGGAATGGATTTACCTCTCAGTCCCTGATGAAAACATTGCAACAGAACGCTTCATCGGTGGTGAATTGAGTATTCTCGCTGTACCATCCACCCGTCAGGAAGACTTCCGCACCGACCCTATTTTGCAAGAGTTCCCACGTTTTGAATTTACAGGTAATGGCTTTGTCTTTTTCGCTATGAATCATGCGAATCCAGACAATCCACAAGCTGGTATTGATGAAGATGGCAACATCATCGAACAAGAGCCCCATCCAGTACTCGGCGACAAACTCGTTCGTCAAGCCATCTCACATGCCGTCGATATGGACGCATTGCTTGAAGGTATCCGTGATGGCAACGGTGTAAAAGTCGCAACCCACACGATTCCAACTTCATGGGTTTATAACGAAGACTTGCAATACGAATACAATCCAGAATTGGCGATGGAAAAACTGACCGAAGCAGGTTGGATTGACCATGATGATAACCCAGACACTCCACGCATTTGCGAAGATTGTCTATTTGCCACCCAAGTTGACGAAGCATTTAATGGCAGTGAACTCACGCTTGACTTACATGTTCCGGCTGGTTCTGATGTTGCTGAGCAAATGGGATTGTTCTTCCAAGAAGAAATGAACAACGTTGGCTTTAATGCACAGTTTGAAGCAATTGACTGGGCGAGTGCCTTCCTACCCGAACTTGATGGACAAACCTTCGATATGAACATGCTCTCTTGGAGTCTCGGTCTACCTGTTAATCCAGATACCTCTAACTTCTATCATCCCGAAGCTGATGTACCCGGTTCTGGTTTCAACTTCGGCTCATACTACAATCCAGAAGTTGTACGCTTGAACGAAGAAGCACGAGTCTACCCCGGTTGTGATACCGAAGCCCGTGCAGAACTCTATCGTCAAGCACAAGAAATCCTGTTTGATGAGATGCCATACTTCTATATGTACGTTGCTGAATCCATGACAGCTGTCCAACCCGGTACGCTGAACTGGAATCCGACACCATTCTCACGGACATATTCAACTGACGCTTGGGTATCCCCCACTGTTCTACAACCGTAAGGTTTATCTATAACACTATCATCATCAGAGGGTTGTTACTCTCTGGTGGTGTTTTTCCCGTATCGTAAATACGCGATTAGTTTAGGTTTTATTGGTATGCAGAAGTACATCATTCGTCGTTTATTACAAGCAATTCCAACATTTTTTGGTATCACCATTCTGTCATATTTCATCATGGCGATTGCTCCCGGTGACCCTGTGTCATTGATGACCTTTGACCCAACCATGTCCCAAGAGGACAAAGACCGCCTTGCCATTCAACTAGGCACAGCTGACCCGATTCCATTACAATATTTGCGCTGGCTCATCGGTGACGATTGGATGCAGGTAGACACCAATGCCGATGGTGAAGTTGATTCCTACGGCGATAACTACGGTATTCTACGCGGGGACTTCGGCACATCATTTAAGTTTCGTGGGTCGAATCCACTTAACCTGATTGCAGAACGATTAGGCGCAACTATTGAGCTAAATGTGGCGGTGTTGGTGGTCGGATTATCCGGTGGCATCTTTGTTGGTGTGTTAGCGGCGGTTTATCGTGGCAAAGCCTTCGATAACTTCACCCGTGTCTTTGCCGTTCTTGGTGATTCAATTCCTGTTTTCTGGTTAGGGTTATTGGTGATTGTCTTATTTGGCATCACGTTACCGCGCTTTCTGGTTGAGTTCGGCATTGGGACAGGTCGTCCAATCCTGCCAATGGGCGGACGATGTGCGCCAGTACGTGGGGGGTGTCCGCCAGTTTTCTTACGACTCGAATACCTACTCCTGCCAACACTTGTGAGTTCTTTAGGTGTAATTGCTGCATGGTCGCGTTTTATGCGAGCCAGTATGCTGGATGCTATCAACAGCGATTATGTACGGACAGCCCGCGCCAAAGGCTTGACACAACGCGGTGTCTGGTTCAAGCATAGTTTGCGTAATGCAATTATCCCCTTGTCGATATTCTTGGGTCCGGCATTTGTCAGTCTCATCGGTGGTTCTGTCATTATTGAGCGTATCTTCACTTGGCCCGGTGTCGGCTTGCTTCTCTTTGATGCAGTTGTCAGTCGTGATTATCCTGTCATTATGGCATCGGTTGTGATTGGTTCGATTCTCACTATCGTCGGATATATTCTGTCCGACATTCTGTACGCATTCTTTGACCCGCGTGTACGGTTTTAGGAGAGATACTTATGAGCGCAGAAAACACAAAAACCGTAGCTAATCTAGACATGCAAGAAGAGACATTTATTCCGTCACTCAATATGTGGCAGAAGGCACTGCAACGTCTTCGCCGAGATAGAACGACCTTAACTGCTATGGCTGTCCTGCTTATATTTGGTCTAATGGCATTATTCGCTCCATTCATCAGCGAGACTATCTTTGGCGTAGACCCTATCGAACAAGACTTGAGAAACAACTATGCCCCTGTTTTTTCTGAAGGACACATCCTCGGCACAGATGAACTAGGACGAGACCAACTTGCTCGCCTGCTATATGGTGCCCAGATTTCACTCGGTATTGCATTTGCAGCAGCCATCTTGTCACTTGTTATCGGGATTGTGGTTGGTGTTTTTGCTGGATACTATGGTGGCATTCTCGACGACATAATCATCTGGTTCATCACAACCTTAAATTCGATTCCGGGACTGTTCCTACTAATTATCATCACAGCAGTGTTATCACCTAGCCCGCTGACCCTCGTGCTTATCTTTGGTTTGTTAGGATGGACAGGTACAACCCGTCTTGTACGCGGTGAGACCTACTCCATTAAAGAGCGTGAGTATGCAATTGCAGCACGGGCAAGTGGTGCATCGGACACACGCATTATGTTTGTCCATATCGTGCCAAACATTTTTTCTCTACTCGTCATCACGTTATCACAGGCAATGGGTGGTCTGATTTTGGCAGAATCCGCGCTGAGTTTCCTCGGTTTTGGTATCAAAGCACCATTACCAACATGGGGCAATATGCTCAATAATGGTCTCGACTACCTGCGACGCGGTCCACACCTAGTTATTTTGCCCGGACTTCTCATTACCATTACGGTGTTATGTCTGTACATCATTGGTGATGGTCTACGAGATGCTTTTGACCCCAAAATTGCTGACTGAGATTAACGTCATATTTGTAAATCCATGCTAAAATAATAACATAATGGTCGTCCAAAACTGGAGAATATGTGAATGGTTGCAAATGTAGAGGCAATGGTACGTGCAGGTATCGAGGCGTATCGTGCGGGCAAAGCATCAGAAGCTCGTAAACTTCTTGAAAAAGCAATTGAGCTTGATGATTATAATGAGCAAGCGTGGATGTGGCTGAGTGCGGTTGTTGAAACAGAAGAAGAAAAACGCACCTGCCTCGAAAATGTGCTTGTTATCAATCCAGAAAATGAAGAAGCCCAACGCGGTCTCAAGATGCTTGGTGTTGATGGTGGTGGCAGTGCACCTATCGCAGATGCGCCTGCATCCGCAAACCCCTTTACAGACACCGGTATGACGGACTTCGGCGATGTAGATTTCACCGCAGAATCCGACGATGATGATTGGGGAGCAGCTCCTCCAACAGCAACGAGTAGTGCTAGTTCAACCTATACACCACCTGAGACCTCAGCTGGAGAATACGATGATTGGGTGAACAATCTCGGGTTAGGTGGTACGGATGAGAGCGCAAACATAGAAGATGACATCGCGCCACAATCGACAGCATTCGCTGGTGATATATCAAATGATATGTTTGGCTTAGACGATGACGATGATGTTTTTGGCAGTTCCGCAGACCCATTCGGTAGTGAAACACAATATGATGATATTGATTCTGGTGATAACTTCACATCGGGTCCATTCGGTGGTGATGAAAGCTTTGACGATGATTTCTTTGATGAGCCAGCAACACCTGCCCCATCGTCGCCTGCACCAGAACCTGTTATGTCACCCGGTGCAGAGAATATTGGCGATGATGGATTCTTTGATGAATTGGATAATGCCGAGTTTGCTGGCGGTGACTTTATCATCGGTGATGAAGCCTTTGAAGATGATGGGCAATCCGACCTAACACCTGATGAGTTGTTCTCATTTATTCCTGACGACATTTCTGCAACCCGGTTGCCTGGAACAAAGCAAGGTGTAGGTGCAGCAAATATTGTCATTTTGCTTGTGTTAGTCATGTTGAATATCGGCGCACTGGCATTTATATTTACAAGCGTTTAATTAGCAGAAAACGCTAGACATTTGCAAGGCTTGATGATACTATTTTAAGCCGTTCAGAAGATTTCCCAGTGGGTTTTATCCCCTAATACAGTGCTTACGAAAGGAGCAACAGGACATCTGATTGTCCTGTATCTAAATATGGCTAATCATAAATCTGCATTAAAACGCATTCGTCAAAATGAAAAACGTCGTGAACACAACCGTACCTATCGCAATCGTACCCGCACACTTGTAAAACAAGCACGCCAAGCAATTGCAAGCGGTAATGTTGAAGAAGCGCGCGAAGCAACCAAAGCAGCGGTTCGTGACCTTGATGTTCAAGCAAGCCGTGGCATCATTCACTCACGTAACGCAGCACGTCGTAAAAGTCGCCTGATGCAACAATTGGCACAACTTGAAAACTAATCTGCATCGGTAGATTTTAATAGGGTAAAGAGGCTGACAGATTGTCGGCTTTTTTGTTTTATGATGTGGTATTCTGAACTTCCAGACGGTAGCCAACACCCCGAACCGTCTTTAAATATTTTGGACGTTGTGCCCCATTTTCGAGTACATTACGAGCATGGCGAATGTGTACATCAAGGGTACGGGTATCCCCTAGATAATTTGTATTCCATACCCGCTTCATGATTGTCTCACGGTCGAGCACTTCGTTGGGATGTGTGAAGAATAATTCAATCAAATCAGCGAGCTTAGGGTTCAGCTGAACCTCTTGACCATGGGCAATCAAAATACGTGTTGTCGGGTTGATTTCAAATGGTCCACACTGAATTGATGATAGGTCGTCCTCACCGAGCATTCGATTGACAAAACTGCTTAGCTTGCGCTTCGTCAGCGGTGGGCATAGGGTCACATCAGCAACTTTTGCATTTTCTACGGAAGACTTCGGCTGAATATGTATCATTGGGCATCCGGGGAATTGCTTCTGTAGTTTACGACAAATCCGTACACCGGAAGTTCGCATAGCAACAGCGTCAACGATAATCAAGTCTACTGACAGGGTGTCTGTATACTGAGTGGCATCTTTCCCGCTATGTGCAACAGTCACCTGCCAATTGCGTTCTAATGATGTTGCCCACTGAGATTTACCCACTAGTAGTATCCTACGTGACAATCCGAGACTCCCTTATTTATACAAATGCTAAGCAAAGGTTCGTGCAATATTTCAATTTATGCGCCATAATTACTGAGATAAACATAGAGTATTCAAGACATGCTGGTAAACTCCGTTTACCAACCTCACTATAACAATGTAAGTCATTGACAATCTATGCGTCGGGTATAATACCTTCCCATGGAGCAGTCAAATTATATCATGTAACCACATCAGGCAAAGTCCTGACATTATGAAATGTGTGAAACTTATGAAATCTTATATCAAAACAATTTATTCACAATGGAATTGGTCAATTCTTAATAGTTTATCCGATTGGGTTGTCGAAGAAGCTATTCGTGTCCAACAGATTCCAGCCCCCACGTTTGATGAGAAAGCCCGTGCCGATTATCTGGCACAGAAATTCAGCGATTTGAACTTAACCGATATATCCATTGATGATGTTTACAATGTCTATGGACGGATTGCCGGAAAGACAAGCGATTCTGGAATACTCGTTCTGGCACATACGGATACTGTCTTTCCCGCAGAGACTGACCTTACGGTAAAACGCGAGGGCAATACAGTTTACGGACCGGGTTTAGGTGATAACAGTATGGGTGTCGCTGGATTATTGGGACTCGTCAAAGCCTTGCAAGATAATCAATATCAACCTGCCTGTGATATTTGGTTTGTCGCCAATAGTTGCGAAGAAGGTCTCGGTGACCTAAAGGGAGCAAAAGCTGCCTTTGCCAAACTCAAAGACAAGATTGATGCTGTCATTAATCTTGAAGGGCTGGCATATGGACATATCTACAATGCAGGGATTGCAGTCCATCGCTTGCACATCACAGCAACAGCAGATGGCGGGCATAGCTGGTTACATTTTGGTCGTCCAAGTGCGATTCATGGTATTGTCCAACTTGGCGCAAAAATCACCGCATTAAATGTGCCGACTCAGCCACGCACATCATTCAATATTGGTATGATTGACGGCGGACATGCGATTAACGCAATCGGTACAAAGTCCAGTATCTGGTTAGATATGCGCTCAGTCAGTCCATCAGCACTGGATACACTCCGCAAGAAAGTGTATGGATTAATTGAGGAATTACAGGATGATGGTTTACGATTTGAAGTTGAGGTTGTCGGTGACCGCCCTGCTGGCTCGATACCAGATACACATGTACTCGTTCAAGGTGCACTGCTGACACTTGCAGAGATGGGTGTGAAGGGTGCATTGGAGATTGGTAGTACCGACGGTAATGTCCCACTATCACATGGGTATCCAACTGTTACGATTGGTATCACTCGTGGTGGCAATGCTCATCGTCTTGATGAATTTATTGAGGTTGCACCTGTCAAATCAGGCATGAAGCAACTGATTACGCTGTCACTTGCGACCGCAGAATATTATACCAATAACAAAAGCTAGGTGGGATTGCTCCCACCTTTCTATATCAGCTATAGGGCTTTTAGTGCATCCAATGTGCGGTCAATTTCTTCCGGTGTGTTGTACTGCCCAATACCAATACGTACCATTCCCGTTGGCTCATTGAGGCGTTCCATAATCTCGACGGCGTAATAATCGCCACTCCATACATAGATATGGTGTTTAGCAAGATGTTCGGCAACCTGTGCTGATGTATATCCATCAACATTCATCGCAACTGTAGGGACACGCCAATCATAACGTTCGCCATCAGTGATACCCGCAATCGAAACATTACCAATCGCCTGCAAGCCATCAATCAGCTGTGTGACCAGATCGCGTTCATAATCTTGAACTGCTAGCATGCCCTGCTTCATCTTGAGGGTGCGCCCGGAATACTGTGATAATTCAACTGAACCAAATTTGTCACCCAACATCTCCCAATAATCGAGGCAAGCAAGCAAGCCATTATATGTCTCATAGCTTGGTGTGCCTGTTTCCCAACGGTTAGGTGATTTATCTTTGGCTGGACGCACCTTATATGCAGGTAATTCTTCGAGCAGGTCTTTACGCCCCCACATAATGCCAAGATGTGGTCCATAAAATTTATATGATGAACACAGCAGAAAATCACACCCAATCTCCTGTACATCAATCGGCAGATGAGGCGCACTCTGTACGGCATCCACAACATGATACGCACCGACAGCATGTGCCATTCCTGCAATTTGCTTAACAGGATTAATTGTGCCAACTGCATTTGAAGCATGTACCGTTGCGACAATTTTAGTCTTGTCGGTCAATGCTTCTTCCAATGAATCCATATCAAGGGTGCAGTCCTCGGTATGTATATCCACCCATTTCACAACAAGGTTATAGTCATCTGCAATGCGCGTCCACGGTGATACATTGGCATCATGATCCATGCGCGTTAGAATAATTTCGTCTCCGGATGACAATGTTTTTGCAATCGCACGACTCAAGCCAAAGTTAAGTGTCGTCATATTCGGTCCGATGACAATTTCACTTGGGCTTGGCGCATTGATGAAGTCCGCCATCCGCTCACGTGTCGCGTCAATCATTTCATCATTACGCTGGCTTGTCGCAAACGCCCCACCCGAATTTGCATTCATGGTCATATAATATTCTGTAACGGCATCCATCACCATTCTGGGAACTTGTGTGCCCGCTGGATTGTCCAAAAACACTGGAATCGTTCCATCGTTCGCCGTTTCAAGAATCGACGGGAACATAGAGCGAATCTCATTTGCATGAAAACTCATATAATTTTCCTTAACTGTGGTATCATTACGAATAATCTTTAACATGTTTACTATAATGGAAACAGTGTACAATTCAATTGACACTTAAATTTTTACAAACCAACATTGGTATAGGTATTGTGACAGACTTGCATAACTTAAGAGAACAGAACCGCCGACTACAAGAAGAAGTTAAACGCGCTACAGCGGAGATTCAACTACGGGTTGAACACATTGCCGCCATCAATCGCGTTGCGGCTAAAGTTGGTGTATCTCTCAGCCTTGACGACACATTAAACTCAGCATTACAAGAAGTATGCAATGTCACCGGGGCAGAAGCATCTGGTCTCAGCCTGATTAATGATGAACGTACCGAAGTTATCCTACGTGCTCAGCTCGGTTGGGAAAATGACTACACCTCGCCACCTATGCGTATACCGATTACAGAAGGCATGTCTGGCAAAGTGTTACAAGCCGATGAGGTCATTGTCTACAACGATTTAACAGGGTCAGAAGACTTCGCTGTATCTAGTTTTGCTGATGAAGATTTTCGCTCGATTGCGATGGCACCGATGCACGCAAGGGGCGATATTATTGGCATCCTCAGCGTGATGAGTTACGAACCAGATGAGTTTGATAAAGTGTTTGCGGTTGTGTTGCAAGCCATTGCTGACAACGTTGCAGTCGCGGTGCATAATGCTGTGCTATACGAAAAGCATGTCGAAAACGAAAAGCAATTGGGAACAATTATCAACTCGACAGCAGACGGTATTATTGCGACAAATCATAAAGGTATCGTATCGCTGGTTAACCATGCTGCTGAGCAAATGCTCGGCATCCCCGCTGACCATTTGATTCAACGCTCCTTACGAGATGCACACTTGCCACGTCGCATACAAGACCCGTTGGTGTTAAGTATGATGCCAAATTCGGAAAACAAGACATTTCAAGTGACATTGGAAAGTGAGCGAGTTCTATCATTCATCGTCTCACAAATCACATTTCCGCGTCAGGTTGACCAAGAAGCCGATAGTGATGGATGGGTCATTGTCTTACAGGATGTCACACATATCCGCGAGGCAGAACTCGCTCGTGCGCAGTTTATCCAAGCAGCTGCCCATGATATGCGTAACCCCTTGAGTGTGACACAGAGTTCGATTCACCTGCTTGATAAAATGCTAGAAACCAAAGACGAAGACATCCGCGAAATCATCGCAATGGCATACTCCGGTATTGACCGCCTACAAAGCTTGATTGATGATTTATTACAAATCGAGAAAATCGAAAGTGGCTATGGCTTTAATCTAAGTGAGACCGACATATTAGAGCTCATACGGGAAATTACCCTCACCAACCAGACTCTGATGGATGATAAATCTATCAACCTTAGTACAGATATTGCGGATGATGTACCTCGTATCGTCTATATCGACCGTGACTGGGTGCAACGTGCAATCCATAACTTCCTTGATAATGCCCGCAAGTACATTGCCATAGGGGACAGCGTACAGGTCAAGTTATATCTTAGGGATGAAGCACTTCACATTGAAATCATTGATTCGGGACCGGGTATTCCACCATCAGCACAGGTACGTTTGTTTGATAGATTCTATCGTGTCAAAGATAACGAGACTATCAAAGGCAGTGGTTTGGGTTTAGCGATTACCAAATCTGTCGCGGAAGCTCATGGCGGTAATGTTTACGTCAAGAGTGATATAGGCGAAGGCAGTATCTTCGGCATCACGCTACCCCTGAAAGACAGCACCATTGACGACTAAGCCACTTGATGATGACCCGACCCAATATGATGATGATACAGACACCCGCACAAAACGCTCAGATGTAGAACAGTGGCGGTGTCTCAATTGTGGGCAACATATATTTGTGGTCATTGACACCGACCCACCAGATATCTGTGAATATTGCAAAGACATGACAACATGGGAACACACTCACAAAACCTGACCAAACACCTCATACTTTCTCCACGTCACACACCGGACTCAAATACATTATGGAAAGCGGCGATTGATACAGGTTGGAAAATAAATCGTCTCTACAAATATAGAATAGAAGATAACATAGCTGATGGAAATGCCAAGATATACGGCGAAAATCTATTTGTAGAAATTATCGCCCAACAACTTGAAATTAGCCTAATCGCCACCCCACCCAGTGGCTTGCTCAACTACCAGACGAGTATCTTAAACGTCGTGTTGATTTTATGACATTAAAAGAGTGCCGAGCCTTTAGTAAACCGACATTTATAAAACCAGCAAGTGGTAAGCTTTTTGATGCAAAAGTCTACGAATCTGGTGCTGAATTACCGTCAGCTGACAGTCAGGATGACGACACACCTGTCCTCATTTCTGAACCTGTCATCTGGGAGAAAGAATTTCGTTGTTTCATTAGAGAACGTCAACTTATGACACTGTCAGCATACAGCCAAGATGGCGAACTCAATCTTGATGCAACAGAGGCAGACATTCTATCTGCACAGAAATTCTGCCAAACTCTGCTAGCAGATAATAGTTTTGAACTTCCACCGTCAATTGTAGTAGACGTAGGCATCATCGAAGACAAAGGCTGGGCTGTAGTTGAAGCAAATCCAGTTTTCGCATCTGGCATTTATAATTGTGACCCCACAAAAGTCTTAGATTGCCTTTCACTTGCTTGTATGCCATTGCACAATACTACTGAGGACTTGAAACAATGGGTTGTCAATGAGGTGTAAGGTCGATGGACTTGCGTACCCGCTTCGCTAAGCTGACGAACGCATCGGTATACACCATATCCACCAAACGCGGTCGAGGTAAATCCACACGAATATCACTGACCATTATCCCCGGTCGCTGTGACAGAACGATGATGCGGTCAGACAATAACACCGCTTCGTTAATGTCATGCGTGACCATCAAGACAGTTTGTTTCGTTTGCTCCCATACTTTGAGTAAATCGAGACTAATTTTCTCACGGGTCAACGCATCTAACGCACCAAAGGGTTCATCCAATAATAGAACACGCGGTTCTTGAATCATCACCCGCCCTAACGCCACACGCTGAGCCATACCACCTGATAATTCGCCAGGGTATGCCATCTCAAAATCATCAAGATTTAATTGCGGAAGTAATCGCCGGACTGTCGCATAACGCTGTTCTAATGCAACACCTGCCAGTTCCAATGGCAATGCGATATTATCCCGCACGGTTCGCCATGGCATCAAGTTAGCATCTTGGAACATCATCGCAACGTTGGGCAGGGGTTTTGTTATCTGCTGTGTATCCGACCAAACGCCACCGTTTGTCGCCTTCTGTAAGCCCGCCACAACCCTTACCAGCGTACTCTTGCCACAGCCACTCGGACCGAGAATGCAGACAAATTCGCCGTCAGCCACTTCGGTTGAAATCGGTCCCAGAGCCGGAAGGATGCTTCCCTCCGGCGCAGGAAAGTTTACGACTAAGTCGCGTATACTTAGTTGCATTAGCTATCGTTTTCTACAAATTGATTGGTAAATGCAGCTTCCAAATCTGCACTCGCGTCGTCCATCATGCCCATTGTGACCAATGTATCGCGCATCGTTTCCCATGATGTGAGGTCACTATAACCAAGTTGTTCCGCATCCCACAGGTCAGTTGTGGTCAGCAAGACCTCAAACTGTGTCAGCATGTCACTATCAAAGTCTTCTGCTAAAGTCGCATACATTGCTTGACGACTCTCAGCAATTTCTTCACGGGTTGGCTCAGTGGAAAGGAATACGTCTTGTTCTTCGGCAAGTGATTCTATCGCGCCGATAAATGCCTCGTCATCTGGCAGATTATCCACATAATTCATACTGATAAGATAAGCACGGGCAGGATTATCAATCGACGATTGTAAGGCATCATCAAGTGCCGCAACCATTGCCCCCACATAGTCAGGGTCATCTGCCAACATATTTGCACTCACAATCAGACCATTCGACACAAGGTCAGCCTGTGATGCAACCGTAATGACTTCAACATCTTCAATATCACCACAATCACCCGCCATGCCACGATTGCGGATTTGCAGAGGTTCGTTGTTTACATAGACGACCGCCGCATCAACCGCACCGATACACACCACTTCCGGTGCATTAAAGCCGATTTCATCGAGTTGAATATCACTTTCAGATAGCTCTGCACTTTGTAGCAAAGTCGTCAACCCACTATAACTAGCACCAAAACGTCCCGGAATACCGACCTTCAAACCAGCTAAATCCGCGACAGATTCGATACCCTGACCTGCTGGCACAACGATACCAACCGGATATTGTTGAAACCATTCGTACACATAAACTACATCACGCCCTTGCCCGCGTGCCAGAATCACCTGTTCGCCACTGACAATCCCAAAATTTGCCTGTCCGGCAGCAATTAAGTCAACCACTTCGGGTTCTTGCAGGTGTTCGATAGAGACATTAAAACCACCATCGGCAAAATGACCATTGTCAACACCAACATAATACGGTGCAAACTGCACATTGGGGATAAATGTTAATAACATTCGTTCGTCTGTTAGGTCGTCTTGTGCATATGCCATCGACATACCCACTAATATGATAAATAAAACTGAGATAACTCGAATCATTCGTTGCATGTTGACATTAAGCTCCTTCATTCAGAAGTGTAAATTAACGACTGGAACGACGTTGCCATGCCAACAAACGCCATTCCAGAAAAGCCACAAAACTATAAAGAGACAACGCAATCACGGTCATTGTCAAGACAGCAACAATCACCAATGGCGTATCATATTGGTTACGTGCGAGTGTCACTAGATACCCCAATCCACTGCCGGAACTCACAAACTCACCCACCACTGCGCCAATCACCGCCAGTGTTGAACTGGTCTTGAGTCCAGCTAACACCATTGGCAAGGCAGATGGTACTTCCAGACGGGTAAACATCTGCCATCGTGTCGCATTAAGTGAGAGCATGAGGTCTTTGAGTTGAGGGGTCGCACTACGAATACCAACAATTGTATTGATAAGTATCGGGAAAAACACAATGACAGCAGTCGTTACAATCTTGCTCGTTGGTCCACTACCGAACCAGATAATGAGTAACGGTGCATATGCAACAATCGGAGTCGATTGAAATGCGACAATAATTGGTGATAAGATTTGCTCAAGTAATGGAATCTTTGCAATCGCATACCCCAAAACCAAGCCTATACTCACACCAAAAAACAAGCCAAACAACATTTCTTCAAGCGTTGTCATCGTATTTTCAAACAGCACACCACTTGTCACAGCTTCCTGAAATGCTTCAAATACCGCAGTCGGTGGCGGAATGATAAAAGCAGGATAAATTTCAAGTACAGTGACCCAATGCCATGCCAATAACACCACCCCGACAGTTAATATGGGTGCCAAACGGCGTAAGTTTATGCCTAGTGAGTTTGTTTGAATAGGATTTTTTTGCTTGGGTTTTTGCATTGTCGCTTGCATATCCTGTCCTTATCTATAACCACAGGGCAGGGCAAGACATACACAAATAGACACATAACATACGTAATGTGTGAGGAATTATGTGGTACGCCAAACCAAACAACACTGAATATTAAGTCAGTACTGTTTATACCTTCTCCCATCCGGACTATCACCGTCGGCTTCCGATTTTCACGGACATCCACCGGCACAACATCAAGTGTTATGACGCACTCTATAAAGAATATAGAGCGACACGGGTCACGGGCTTAGTATGGCAAAGTGCACATACATCACCGTCGGTAGGGAATTTCACCCTGCCCCGAAGGTTGTTTGCATTCAATTGTAAACGCAGTATAACAGGTTATCTATAAGATTTCCACTAAAGAGAAGTGAGAGTGTCTGACACAGGTTCTTCGTTAGCGTCTTCATTTGCATCAACAATCGGCACATCAAAGCTTGCATCACCTTTAAAGACGGTAAATGAGAAACGTCCACCTGTTCCCTGACTGTTGCCATCTGCCCAGATGCGTCCGCCATGTGCAGTGATAATATGCTTGCAAATGGCTAAACCCAAGCCTGTTCCCTCATGACCGGAACGTGATGCGTCCACTTGATAGAACCGCTCAAAAATCCGTTCACGCAAGTCGTCCGGCACACCGGGTCCATTATCGAACACAGATATGGTAATCTCATCATCATCTTCGGAAGCAGTTACTGTAATGGCTTCATTCTCTGGAGACCATTTAACTGCATTATGAATGAGATTGCCCAACACACGGCGCAGTTGGTCAGCATCACACAGAACATCTAGTTTTTCTGGAACATGGCTGACAATCGTTAGTTCTTTTACTTCTGCTTGAGGTTCGAGACGTTCAATAGCATCGTCAACCACTTGCTTGAGTGGTGTTTTCACTAGACGCATAATCGCCTGACCCGATTCAATCATGGATAAATCGAGTAATTCCTGCGCCAACCATAGCAAAGTATCTGTTTCCATCGCAATTTCTTTAAGCGATTGGATACTTGCCTTACGTTTGGGTTTATCAGCTTCGTGAAAGAGTCCTTCAATAATCAGTCGGATGCGGGTTATGGGTGTTCGTAATTCATGAGAGATATTGGCAACGAGGTCACGTCGCGCACGATTCAATTGCACCAGTCGGGTAATGTCTTGCATAGCTACACCAATAAAGCGTTGGTCACCGTCATAGGTCATCACCTGTGTCTTGGCGCGGAAGTATTTATTATCGAGTGTAAATTGTTCTTCCAGACTGTCTTCTTCCGAAAGCGCATAATTAACGATATTTAACAAATCAGGCGATTCAACAACTGTCTCTAGCTTTTCGCCGATGGGGTTCTTATCTCCGAATAAAACCTCGGCAGACCGATTGAACATGATGATGGTGTGGTCTTCATCCAGCAACACCACCATATCAAAAGACACATTAGATATAGTCGAAAAAAGTGCCTTACTTTCGACACTTTCTTGTTCAATGACACTCATTTGTGAACGGAGTTTTTTGATGACATCATCACGGCTTTGGATGCCCTGACTGAGTGTTTTGTTTTTTTCAGTCTGTTGGTAACTGTAATAAGCAAAGCTAATTCCGATAGCTACGCTTACCCAGAATAGTATTTCCATATTTAGCCCTCGAACCGATAACCAACACCACGAACTGTACTAATTCGTTTTGGGCTGGATGGATTGTCTTCAATTTTTTCACGTAACCAACGAATATGGACATCAACAGTGCGCTTGTCAACGAAATAATCATAACCCCACACCTTAGTCAGAATGAGGTCGCGGGACAATACTGCACCTTTATTTCGCATTAGTTCTGTCAACAAATCAAATTCTTTGTTGCTCAATTTGATTTCGTCATCACCTTTAAATACCCGTCTACCTGTCAAATCGACACGCAAATTACTAGACACTAACTCATCTTGTCGCATAGTGCGGTCTGGTGAAGGACGGCGCATTTGTACCCTGACCCGTGCTAGAAATTCGCCAAGTCCAAACGGTTTAACAATATAATCATCGGCACCACTTTCTAAGCCAACAATCTTGTCAACTTCTGTGCCCCGTGCTGTTAAAATAATAATCGGCACATCAGCCATTTTGGAATCAGCTCGAATCATACGACACAAACTCAGCCCATCTAATCCGGGTAACATAATATCAAGCACAATCAAATCATATGTATCTTTACGCGCAAGCTCCCATCCAGTCTCACCGTCCACTGCGGTATAAACATCATATCCCTCAGCGCGTAATTTATCGGCGAGATTGTTAATCAGTTTCTCTTCATCTTCAACAATTAGGATTTTTTTTGCCATTGGCTACATCCGTCGTGATACAAACAGTGAATATATTACTACGATTTTACTAAAGGTATGTTAAACGTAATCGGTATTCTCTTAAACCAAAATTAACCAACACTACGTAATATCTGTAAATATTCTAAATTTGACCATGAAGTCTTAACATAGCTAGTCGTTTATAGCACGCACCCCACCTAATGATGTCGCTTGTCGAACACCATTACGGATTGCTTGTGATACAACTTCCGCCGCATATGCCCCGACCAATGTTGGCGATGCTGGGATTTCACCCGTCGCTACAGCAAACATTGTATCGCCATCAAACATTGTATGTGCCGGATTCACTGCCCGTGCAATACCATCATGTGACATCTGTGCAACTTTATGGGTATGGGCTTTGGAAAGTTTTGCATTGGTTGCCACGATACCAATGACTGTATTTTCGCGTTCATTCATTTGTGATTCGTTCATCATAGATGTCATCGCATTGAGCATACCAACAAATCCATCGCCAGATTCTGTCCGTAAGCCTGCAAGAATATTACCCTGCTCGTCTATCACATCGCCGACGGCATTAACCGCCATCAACGCAGCAATCACCAATCCATTATCTAGTTCAATTACAGCAGAACCAATCCCACCTTTGCAAGCCCGTTCGTTACCAAGCATGGCACCAATCCGCGCACCTGTTCCAGCACCAACACTGCCTTGTTCAACAGGTTCAGCAGTTGCATTTTCACATGCCTGATACCCCATGTCAGCTGTTGGTCGAACGCCTTTTTCGCCAACCAACAAGTCGAACAAAATCGCCCCAGACACAATTGGTACAATTAATCCAGTCCCCGATTTATATCCTATCTGCCGTTCATCGTGCCAGCGCATTACCCCGTCAGCAGTTGCTAATCCGAATGCGCTACCACCAGAAAGTACAACAGCTGTTACTTCCTCCACGTGATTATGGGGTTGCAGTAAATCTGTTTCGCGTGTGCCCGGCGCACCACCCCGCACATCAACCGACCCAACCGTATTTGGTGGGCAGAGTATCACGGTACAGCCTGTTGCCCCTATTGTATCCGTCACTTGCCCAACACGAATCCCCGTCACACTTGTTAAAGTATTATTCGTCATCATCTTCATCTTCTATATAATATTCCTCGCCATCACCATCATCTTGCCAGATGTACTGAACTTTATCTGTATTAGATTCCAATCGTTCAGAGGTATGCGGATTGAGGATTTGGTAGGCTTGTTCGTAGTCATCAGGATGTACAAGAACTTTGATTTCACCCATATTGCCATAGGTAATGCCAATCGCACTTGCGCCGGGGACAGTATGAACCATATTCGGAATATCATACGCCTTTAAACGTCCCGATATGATGTGCGCTTCTTGTAAATTATGTGAAATGTGGATTGTTATCCATTCTGGCTGATCCGGTTTGCCTTTTGGTTTTTGTAGTCCCATTATATTTCCTACACTGTTGTCTGTATTCAAACTTCATTATATGCGTAATTATAGATTACGTCATGCAACAATAGTGATAGGCGAATTATGGTGAGTTTCTATAGTAGGGGAAAATAAAAGCAAAAGAGGTATGTGATGTAGATTAGGTTGGCGACGGCATACTCTCCCACATCGTCTCCAATGCAGTACCATCTGCGCTTGCGGGCTTAACTTCCGGGTTCGGGATGGGACCGGGTGTACCCC